>Ga0272449_1001102_pt1 | contig 29083 bp, 26 predicted proteins | sample YNPCB0241_FD_198679 | JGI IMG/M metagenome (GOLD analysis project Ga0272449, IMG submission 198679) | Hot spring sediment microbial communities from Yellowstone National Park, WY, United States - YNP-CB-024-1 | ecosystem: Environmental > Aquatic > Thermal springs > Hot (42-90C) > Sediment... | reverse complement strand
ACGCCCAGGATGGGGTGGGAAACACCATGAACCAGGGGAAAATCGTGGTTCAGGGAGATGCCCGGGATATCCTCGGCCTGTCCATGCGGGGTGGAAAAATCTGGGTCAGGGGCAACGTGGGGTACAGGGTGGGTATTCATATGAAGTCTTATGAAGATGAACATCCGGTGATCGTCATCGGGGGGGAAACGGGAGACTTTTTGGGAGAGTACATGGCTGGAGGGTTCATTGTGGTTCTTGGGCTCTGGACCCCGAAAGGGAAGCCCCCGGTGGGGCATTTTGTGGCCTCGGGGATGCACGGGGGGAAGATTTTCGTCCGGGGTACTGTTGCGCCATCTCAGGTGGGAGCAGGAATTGACCTTGACATTCCCACGGAGGAAGAATTCAGGGAGCTTGAGAAGTACCTTGAGGAGTTTGCCACTGACCTTGCTATCTCCCTTCCCCCCTTTGGCCGTCAGGATTTCGTCAAGATTTTCCCCCGAACGACCCGTCCATACGGGAGACTCTACGCCTATTGAGGAAATTCCCCATTTCCTGCACTCACCCCACAAGAAACTGCTAAAATAAAGGCAAGGGGGGTGAGAGGATGAACCGGTACCTCATGAACCCTGAACGGGTGAGGCGATATCTCAACCTCTGGATTGTCCGGGCGGTTTTCCGCTGGGTAACCCGCAGGACTCGCGATGGCAGTGTGAGGCTTGAGAAGCTCCTTGTGCACTACGGGAAGCCTAAAAAGGGCCTGTCCTTTTTGGAATTCCTGAGTTTTCTCCCCGTGTACCTTGTGATTGATATTCTGCGGATACTCCTCCGCTGGGAGAAGGAGTACCTGGTGCAGGAAATCTTCGGGTCCCGGAACATCCGCCGGGCGACCATCAACCTTGCCCGGAGCGTGGCCGAATACGGGGCCACCCGCCCGCAGAAGTTCGCCAGCCCTCTCCTTGTGGTGTGGAACTTCACCAACCTCTGCAACCTGCGGTGCCGCCACTGCTACCAGAATGCGGGAAAGAGAACAGCGCAGCTTTCCCTTGAGGAGCGGCTCCGGGTGGTGGACGAGCTTGAGGAGAACTTTGTGCCAACCCTTGCCTTCTCCGGAGGGGAACCCCTGTGTGACCCTGAGTTCTTTACTGTAGCCAGGTACGCTGCTTCGAAGGAAATCTACCTTTCAGTGGCCACCAACGGTACTCTCCTCTCTGAAGACATGTGCAAGAAGCTCAAAGACCACGGGATCCAGTATGTGGAGGTGAGCCTCGAGAGCTCATCCCCCGAGTACCACGACCGTTTCCGGGGTATCCCGGGCCTCTGGGAGAAGACGGTAAGGGGTATTGAGAATGCCGTGAAGGCAGGTCTTTTGGTGGGTGTTGCGCCCACGGTGACCCGGGGGAACCTTGCGGATCTCCCTGCGCTGTACCGGCTGACAAAGGAACTTGGGGCCCATCGTTTCTACGTTTTCAACTTCATTCCGACCGGGAGAGGGCGGGAAATCTGGAGTGATGACCTGAGCCCCGAAGAGCGGGAGGAGATGCTCGAGGTCCTCTACGGATGCCTCATGGAGAAGGAGATTCAGGTCTTCAGCACCAGCCCGCAGTTTGGGAGGAAATGCGTGGAGAAAAACCCTGAAGGCATCGTTATTACTGGGCACTACTCCGTTTCCGAGGGGAAGCTCGCGAGAGTCGGTGCCGAGTACGTGGGCGGCTGTGGGGCAGGGAGGGCCTACTGCGCACTGCAACCTGATGGGACGGTGACGCCCTGTGTGTTCATGCCCATTCCGGTGGGACGGCTTTTTGAAAAGCGCCTGAAAGAGATCTGGGATACCTCACGGGTCCTACGGGAACTCCGTTTGCGAGAGCTGTACCGTGGTCACTGCGGGGTCTGTGCATTCCGGGCGGTGTGCGGTGGGTGTCGCGCCCGGGCCTATGCCTACTTCGGTGACTACCTCGGTCCAGACCCGGGCTGCAAGTTCAACGCCGAGTGGTACTCCTCTCTAAAGGAAGAACCTTTTGCTCAGGTGACGGCCTGAGGAACGCAAACTCCAAAGCCCCGGAAACCCGGGGCTTTGGAGTCTACCCGAGGAGGATCTTCAGGCTCTCTTCTTTGTCGAGGTCCATGACGTAAGGAACACCGGTGACCTTTGCGGCTTCCTCGGTGAGGGCGAAGATATCATCACGGCTGATGTACTCGAGTTTGAACTTTCGTGCTCCAGCCATGAACTGCTTCAGCCCTGTGGCCAGACGGTCGAAATAGCCGTAGACGCCCAGGGCTGCGGGAGGAACCTTCTTCCAGTCACTGCCCAGGATTTTCTTCATCTCGGCCACGGCGGTGAAGATTTCTTCCACCTGGTTACCGTACTCTGCGTAATCCTTGGGAATGTTGCCGCTGGCAATGAGTGAACCGATCGTTTTCCCCACCATGGCGGCGGTCAGCGTGGACCTTCCCATGGCGATGAGCTTCACATAGGGAGCTCCAAGGGCCAGTCCCTTGAAGATATGGTCCTCCATGGTGAAACCGCCGGCTATGGCAATAGCTGGAATGTGTTTCCCTTTTTCTGCCAAGAGCTTAGCGTAGTTGTACGTGAGTGCCTCGAGGTACACGGTGGGGATGCCCCACTCGTTCATCATGCGCCAGGGGCTCATTCCCGTCCCGCCACCGGCTCCGTCGACGATGAGCAAATCGATTTTCCCCTCTGAGGCTGCCCTAAGGGCTAAAGCCAGGTCTTTCGGTCTATAAGCTCCCGTCTTCAGGGAGATGTACTTTGCCCCTCGTTTCCTCAACTCTTCCACTCGCTTGAGGAATCCTTCAAGGGAGGCCATGCCGAGGCGAGAGTGACGCTCGAACTCCTTGATGCCACCTTTTTCGGCGAGATCCTGAATGACCGGGTCATCGGGGTCAGGGAAGACGATATAGCCCCGATCTTTAAGCTGCTTGGCTCGCCTGATGTCTGGAAGTTTGATTTCACCTCCGATGTCTTTTGCCCCCTGTCCCCATTTGATTTCCACGAACTCTATACCCAGCTGTTCTATGACGTACTCGAGGGTGCCAAAACGCGAGTCCTCGACGTTTTCCTGAACAATCACTCCTCCGTATCCATCTCGCTGCCACTCTTGAAACAGCCTGATTCGTCGCTCCATTTCTGGTGAGCGGATAACTTTACCGTTTCGGAACTCTGCTTCGGGATCAACCCCACAGACGTTTTCCCCCACACCCACCATGGTGCCGAAGAGCGCCGAGCCAATGGCCACTCCCTCCCAGTTGTCCCGGGCAATGAAGGTTGAGCCAAGGCCGGTGGTGAACCAGGGGGCACGGAGCTTAATGTCCCCAAGGCGTAGCTCGATGTCCACGTTGGGGAAGGTGGCAACGTCGGGATCCGCAGCCACACCCTGGGCTCCTACGCAGGTTCCATTGATGTTAAAGTGCGAGAAGTCCACAGGATAGTCCTTCTGGGAACCCGAGGTAACTTTGCCGTACGGTTTGGGGTAGATGTACTCTCTGCCACGAATAGCGGACTTCCCGATTTCGCAGTAGCCCGGGCATCCGTCGAGACACGTCACACACATGCCGCTAAATGGAGAGTAATCTTTGAGGCGAAGCCGAGTATTGGTGGCTTCAGAAAAGTTGGGTCTTGAGAAGGACATACCTCTCACCTCCACCTTTGGAGTCGTACTGCCTGCGCTGGTTCACCATCTCAGGTTTTCCAACCTCCTTCCTTGAAAACAAAAGGCGTTCAGCACCCACAAAAGGGTACCAAACGCCCTCGTTCTCTGGACATCTTCGTCCTCTGGCCGCCTTTGGCCAAGAATTTTTTACCAGAGGACCATGGAAAAGTCAATATCGTGTATAGAGGTTCAGGAGGTGTGTGACAAAAGCCTTGAAAAGGACGATATGGTGGGCTATAGTAAAGGTACAAAACTGAAAGGGAGGGATGTGGTGTGAAGAGGTTTGCGGTCGTGCTCTTTGTGGTTCTTGCGGTCCTGCTCCTCTCTGTTGTCATGGCCGAGGCCAAGTACAGGATTGCCTTCGTGCCCAAGCTCATCGGAATCCCCTACTTCAACGCTATGGAAGAGGGTGGGAAGAAGGCGGCGCAGGATCTCGATGTGGAGTTCATCTACACCGGTCCTGTGACGGCGGACGTGGCCAAGCAGATTGAAATCATCGATAACCTCATCACCCAGGGCGTTGATGCCATTGCGGTGGCGCCCAACGACCCGGCAGCCATTACCCCGGTTCTCAAGAAGGCCAAGGAGAAGGGCATTCTCGTCATGACAAGCGACACCGACGGTGCCCAGGACGTGCGGGACCTTTTCGTGAACCAGGCGCTACAGAATGAAATCGGGTACACGGTGATGGATGAGCTCGCCAAAGCCATGAACTACGAGGGTGAATTCGCCATCGTCTCCTGCGGCCCCACTGCCTGGAACCTGAACATCTGGATTGCCTATGAGCTCGAGCGCCTGGCCCAGTACCCCAAGATGAAGCTCGTGACCATCCGCTATGCCGAGGAAGACGTCCAGATGGCCATCAACGTCATGCTTGATCTCATCAACGCCTTCCCCAACTTGAAAGGCGTTATCGGTCAGTGCAGCACCTCGGCTCCGGGAGTTGCCGAGGCCATTGAACAGGCAGGCAAAAGCGGCCAGATTGTGGCCACAGGGCTTTCGGTACCTTCCATGATGGCCAAGTACGTGAAGAGCGGCACCGTGAAGTCCTTCGTCCTCTGGAACCCCATTGACCTTGGTTACCTCACCGTCTGGGCCGCGAAGTACCTCCTTGACGGGAACCAGTTCGAAGACGGGAAAGAGTACGAGGTTCCTGGCATCGAGACGAAACCCAAGTACATCGCCAAGGACAAGATGCTGGTCCTTGGGCCGCCGAAAGTCTTCGACGCCTCCAATATCGACCAGTACATGTTCTTCTAAAACTCAGGTGGGCGCCCCACTTCGGGGCGCCCTTTTTGTTCGGAGAGATGGCGATGGAGTACATCCTGGAATGCCGCAAGATTTTTAAGTCTTTCGGAGGTGTGCAGGCGCTGCGGGGTGTGGATTTCACTCTCCGTTCCGGGGAAGTCCATGCTCTGGTTGGGGAAAACGGTGCGGGGAAGTCCACTCTGATTAAAATCATCTCCGGGGCCCTTCTCCCGGACCGGGGAGACATCTTCTACATGGGTCAGCCCGTCCGCATCGATTCGCCCCGGAAAGCTCAGGAGATAGGCATCTCCACCGTGTACCAGGAACCCCTGGTGTACAGCGAGCTCAGTGTTCTCGAGAACATCTTCCTCGGTCGGGAAATCCGGACGCCCTGGGGGAACATCGACTGGAAGAGGGAGGAAGAGCAGGCAAGGTCGCTTTTTGCCTCTCTCGGTCTTCCGCACCACTTTCTGCGGGAACCCATGGGCGAGCTCAGCGTGGGCCTGCAGCAGCTTGTCCTCATCGCCAAGGCCCTGGTGTATGAAGCAAAGGTCATTATTTTTGACGAGCCCACGGCGATTCTCACCGAACACGAGACCGAGCGGCTCTTCACCATCATCCGCAAGCTCCGGGACCAGGGTGTGGGGATTATCTACATCTCCCACCGCCTTGAGGAAATCTTCCGCATTGCCGACCGGGTGACGGTCATGCGGGACGGAGAGGTCCGGGGAGAATTCCCTATCACCGCTGTCGACCGGGCGAAAATCGTCGAGCTCATGGCCGGGAAGCTCCTTGTAGAGGAGATCGCCCGCAGGGGTGTGAAAGGAGACCACCCTCTCCTTTCGGTGCAAGGACTGACGAGAAGACCTCGGTTTTTCGATATTTCCTTTGACCTTTTCCCTGGAGAGATTCTTGGCTTTTTCGGTCTTGTGGGCTCAGGGAGAACCGATGTTGCCCAGACCATCTTTGGTCTCTTCCGCCCCGAGAGCGGGAAGGTGTTCTTCGACGGCCGCGAGGTGAGCTTTGGATCTCCTGAGGAGGCCATGCAGGCTGGTATTGCCTACCTCCCTGAAGACCGGAAAGTCCAGGGACTTTTCCCCATCCAGAGTGTGGCCTACAACATCTCGGTCACCATCCTCAGGGAACTCGTGCGGCGCCTGGGGATTGTCGACGTCCGAAAAGAACGGGACATTGCCGAGAAGCATATACGGGAACTCAACATCAAAACCCCAAATCTCAAAACCAGGGTCTACAGCTTAAGCGGTGGGAATCAGCAGAAAGTTGTCCTTGCCAAGTGGCTTTCGGTGACGCCGAAGCTCCTCATTCTTGATGAGCCGACCCGGGGGATTGATGTGGCCTCAAAGTCCGAAATTCACAACCTCATCGCGCACCTTGCGGATCAGGGACTGGCGATCATGGTGATTTCTTCGGAGCTTCCCGAAATTCTCAAGATGTCGGACCGGGTCATCGTCATGCACGAGGGGAGGATCACAGGGGTTTTCGAGGGCCCGGAGAAAACTGCCGAGAACATCATTCGGGCCGCAACGGGCGAACGGATGGCTGTTACCGGAGGTGTGGGGGTGTGACGAATACCGGATTTCGAAAAGTGCTGCGGCGGCGGGAATTCACGGTTCTGGGGCTCATCGTGGTCCTTGTCGTCCTTTTTTCTCTGACAACAGAGCGTTTCATGTCGGTGAGCAACCTCTCGAATCTCCTCCTCCAGCTTGCCGGAACGGCCATCTCGGCCATCGGCATGACCATGGTCATCATCACCGGGGGTATCGATGTTTCCGTGGGCTCCACCCTGGGGATGGCCTCGGTGGTGGCGGGGAAGCTCCTTGTGGGAGGGTATTCACCGTTTCTTGTCCTTCTCTCTGCCCTTGGTGCGGGGCTTGTCATCGGCCTCTTCAACGGGACGCTCATCGCCTTCGGCAATGTCCCTCCCATCATCGTGACCCTGGGCATGATGAGCATCCTCCGGAGCCTCATGTACCAGCTCCTTGGAGGACGGTGGATTTCCGGAATCCCGCCGGCGATTCGGGTGATCGGTCTTGGCAAGTGGCTCGGCGTCCCCATATCCATGTGGATCACCGTGGTGCTCATCGCCTTTTTCACCTACTTCCTCTCCTCTCGTCCCCTGGGACGGGCGATTTACGCCGTGGGGAATAACCCCGAGGCCGCCCGGGTCTCGGGCATCGACCTCAGGCGGACGACGCTTTTCGTCTACGCCGTTCTGGGAGCTCTGGCAGGATTCGCCGGACTTGTCTACGTTGCCCGCACGGGGATTGTCCAGACGAACACGGGAAGCGGTTTCGAGCTTGAGGTTATCGCTGCGGTGGTGCTCGGGGGCACGAGCATTCTCGGTGGACGGGGGACGGTCATCGGCAGTCTCCTTGGCGCCTTCCTCGTGGGCATCATCAAAAACGGCATGGTCCTCCTCAACGTCCCTGCCCTGAGCGAGGGCCTGGTTGTTGGGGTCCTCATCATCCTCTCCGTGATGATTGACGTTATTCGAGCTCGAGGGGAACGGTCATGAAACGAGTCCTGGACTACATTGTGGAGAACCGGGTGCTTTTTCTCCTTGTGCTTTTCGTTGCGCTCTTTGTGGTCTTTGCCGTGAGTGTCCCCGGGTTTTTCACCTTCTACAACCTCACGAACATGACCCAGTACGGGGTGGAACTGGGGCTTCTGGCCCTTGCGGAGATGCTCGTCATTCTCTCAGGAGGTGGGGGCATCGACCTCTCGGTTGGCTCCATGCTCACCATTGTGGCCATGATTATTGGCGTGCTCATCGGGCGGGTTGGGCTCAACCCTTCTCTGTCCATTCTCCTTGGGCTTTTTGCTGGGGCGGGCATGGGGTACCTCAACGGGGTTCTCGTGAGCTACACCGGAATCCTTCCCTTCATCGTGACGCTGGCCTCGCTCTACATCTACAAGTCCCTGGCCCTCATCATCGCCGTTGACCCCCGCTTTGGCCCCAATCCCATGCCGGTGTCAAACTTTCCCGAGTCCTTCTACTTTGTGGGGCAGTACCGCATTGCGGGGATTCCCTTCCAGGTCCTCTGCATTTTCATTCCGGTGATTCTTCTCCTCTGGCTTCTCCTTGAAAAGAGCATTTTCGGCCGGTATCTCTACGGGGTGGGCAGCAACGAGAAAGCAGCGCTCTTTTCGGGGATTAACGTCTGCCGGGTGAGGGTCACCGTCTACACTCTCTCGGGAATCCTGAGTGCCCTCTCGGGCTGGATTATCACCTCCCGCATCGCCAGCGCTCGGCCCGACATCGGTACAGGGTATGAGCTCCAGGCCATCACCATTGCGGTTCTGGGTGGGGTGAGCATTAAAGGCGGTGAGGGGAGTATTGGCGGAGTGGTGCTTGGGATTGCCATCATCACGCTCCTTTACAACGGTATGCAGCTTGCGGGAATTCACCAGATCTGGCAACTGGGGTCTCTGGGGGTGGTTCTTGTTGGGAGTGTCCTCCTCAACCAGGTCCTCCTGGCCCGGCGGAAGATATAGGCTGGTGTGGGTGTGCATTTTTGGGGTTCTGATTGCATGGGGGAGAGGGGAAGCTTTCGCGGAAAAGCACCTCGTCCTTCTTTCCCCCGCTCATGATGAGTATTTCTTCTCCTTTCTTGAGGTTTTCCTCCGGCGTTCCCTCCCCGACTACCGGATTACCACTATAATCACAGGAGAAGGAATCCCCCAGGTTGAGGGGGCCATTGTTGTCGGTTTCCCGGAAGACCTCAAGGTCCTCGAGCGCTCACGAAAGAAGCCCCTGGCCATTGTCCTTGGGGAGGATGGCGACCTTTCCATCTCGGTCCTGGGGCGGGTGGTCTTTGCCTTTGAAGAGGTGGCGAGGGTTCTGCGGAAGGAGCTCTTTGCCGGGGAAAGAGGGGTATTCCTCTTTGTGGGAGGGGAACGCTCTCCTTTCCTGCCCTTTCTTGGGCTTTTAGGAGAAGCTCGCTTTTTCGGGGAAGCGGAGAAAGAACGCGTGGTGGTGGTCGAACGAGCGTTTCAGGCCCGGCCGTTTCTTCGGGCAAAGGACAAACGCCCCTTTGCACTTCTTGTCCTTGAGGCGGCGACTGAGATGCTCTTTGCGCTTCAGGAGGGGAAGGTGGATGCCCTTATCGACCTGAAGCCCTCTGCTGTCGCTTCCTGCGTTGTGAGGATACTGAGGCGGTGGGAGAAAGAGGGGGAATGTTCAGAGCGCTGCACCGTTTCCCCTCTCCTCGTCACCCGGGAAACCATTGCCTCTGCCGACGCCTATGAGGTCGTTCGCCGCTGTCTCTCCTGCCATTAGCGGATCGGCCTCAGCAAAGTCCTCCAGCACCATTAATGGAGGCTTTCGGCTACAAGATAAGCGGGGAATCCGTGTTTTACGAAGGGAATTTCTCCCATGGGCTCCTCGGAGTCGACCTGTTCCCAGGGGGACCTACACGGTTGCTGGGTAGGTTCACGGAGATCTGCGGTAGGTAAGGGAGACAAAAAGGGAGAGCGACCTGTATCCTGACTCGGTGTCGAAAACCTTAAAAGAAGAAAAGCCCTGCACCTGTATAAGGGGAGCACAAAGGGAACAGGGATGCTTCAGGCATATTCTCGGGGATCCTCCACCTTTTGAGCTTCCCCACAAGGAGTGCCATTGCTAAGCTCGCTCAAGTCCATGGACTCTCCAAAAGGGAAGGATTCGCCTTGAAGTCCTCGACTGTGCTCAAGGCCCACCCTGTGGCCGTCACCTGTGAAAGATTGAAAAGCCCGAAGCCTCCTTTCGGTGGAAGAAAAAGCGGAACCCCGAAAAACCCCAAAGCCCGGAAGGAAGATCCAGAAGACCCAAAAAGATCCAGAAGCCCCAGTGGACCCCGGAGCTTGCGGAGGGAATTCAAAGACTCCGGGAGGAATTCCTGCTTCTTCGAAAGGGAAGCTTTCCGTCCTCCTCAGGAGAGAGGGTTTCACTGCCTCTTCCTCCACCGTGGGGAGGATCCTCAGGTACCTCAAAACCCGGAGTCTCCTCAAAGAGGAGAGAAACCGAGGAGGGTTTCTGCCACAAAAAGCCCACGGGGGAATCAAAGACCCCATGCCCAGAGAAAGCCCAATAAGCAATTCACCGCCGGAGATCTCGTCTTGCGGTGGGCCTATTCCTCCCTCCATGCTCAAGCCATGGAATCTTCCCAGGGTGTTCCTCGAGGAACTCCGAAAGGTACCCCTTTCCCGCTCAAACCAGGGGGTACTGGAGGGAGTGCATGCTACGGGGAGTTTGAGAGTCCTCGCAGGAATACGGCATCAGGCTCTTCGTCCTTCCTCCAAGGTCTCCCACATCCCTGGATAGTGGAACGGTGCAATCGGACCTTCCGGGAGGGTTCTCTGGTCCTTTGGTTCCACCACAAAAAGCGGACAGAAGAGGTGGAGAAGAGAAAAAGACGAGACTCGAGCTTGGGGAGAGGAGCCCTGGGAGGAGCTGAGAGATACTGGACTTTCCAAGTGTCCCACATGATGTGGACCTATACACCGGTGGGGTGTCCTCCGAGGAGCCAATCAGGATTTCTGGTTCTACCACCATCCAGCCCATCGCCGCAGCGTTAGCTTCGGTATACGAAAGCCGGGCGAACAAATGAGGAGAAAACCAAATTGCAGCACGTGACCATCGGTTACGATGCTCTCGTGATCATCGTCAACACCGCCAATCCCTTAGAAACCATCTCTCGCGATACTCTCGTCAATCTGTACACCGGAAAGATCCAGTCCTGGAAGGGAATTAGCGTATGGGACCAGCCAGTGGTGCTCGTTTCCAAGGAGCTTGGACGGGGGACGCTGGAACTCTTCATGCAATATACCAGACTCCGACATCCCCAAGAGCGAGAAAAATATCCTGCAGGTCCCTTCATCAGTGAGGCAGCTTTTGAAGTCGGTTCCAATCTTGAAAGCATTACCCTGGTGGGAGGTATCCCCACGCCATCGGTTACGTGTCCATGGGTACTGTCTTTGCAGTGCAAAGGCAGGGAATGCCCATCAAGGTACTCGCCCTGGAAGGTGTAGTACCTTCGAAAGAGGCGGTACAGAACGGCACCTATCCGATCATCCGAGAGCTCAATCTGGTGTTCACTGACCCCTCACAAGTGCAATCCCTGATCGATCTCTTTTTGAGCCCTGAAGGACAAGAGGCACTCATCAACGAAGGGTTTATCCCAGCCGTACGTTAGGAGGGAGACCATGCAGGTATCATTACGAGTGAAGATGATGCTTCCGGTGGTAATCATAGTTGGGTTTACGCTTGTGGCACTGCTCATTACATCCAACTTTGTGCAAACTCAGGTTGTGGAAATAATGAGGTGGACCCTTTTGTCAAGACACGATTTTTAAAATCTTAAGCGTGGAAAAATATGCCCAACAGGGTACGATGCATCATATGTCTTAACCCTTTTCATAGTACACTTCTGCCGGTGTTCTGTACTTTAAAGACTGATGAGGTCGGTGGTGGTTGTAAGACGTAAGATACTGGGAGAACCCTGCCTGGCTTCTCTGGGGCTCTGATATTCGTTGAGGTAGACCTCCTCGTATTTCAGGCTTCGGAGATGGTGCGGTGAAAATGTTGTCAGTGGCCCGGCCTTTGCTTTCCTCCTATTCTTACGCCTCCTCCCTCGAGGAACCTGATGGAATCCGGGTTGTGAACTGACTTCCCTGGTCGCGGTGCTATCTTCTGGCCTGGCTTTCTCCATTGCTTCTTGTACTGCCACCAGTACAAAAGGGCCTTTCAGCTCCTCCCTAAGGCCCAGCTGACTACAAAGCGGGAATACCAGTCCATGATGGCTACCAGCTCCATCCATCCTCAGGAAGCCGAATGGAGGTCATGTCTATACCCCAAACCTGGTTGGGATGAGTAATGGAAAGACCCCGTAGCAGGTAAGGATAGACTCGATGTTCCCGGTACGTCTTCCGAAGTTCGATTGAGGATAGATGGGAGCTTCCCCCATTTCCCGCATGGAGCGCTGAACGGTTTTGCGGTTCTCGAGAATCCTTCTCTTCGAAGCTACCGGTGATGCGCCTGGAACCGTAAAAGGGGTACTCGGTTCCAGGTGATTCCATTCCACCAAATCCAGGCACTTATCTTGACCGAGCTCAGAAGCCACTCTTTTTTAAGCCAGGCAAGCTCAGTGGTCAAACGACCAATCTCGGTATAGAGGTCCTGGATGTTCTTCTCGTATTCGGCTTTTGTATAGTCTCTCCTTTTCGTATCATCGGTAGAGGAAGGGAGTTTCTCCACTGCTGCGTTTTTCCAGCGGTTCAGGATGGAAGGATGGATGCCGTAGGTGGATGCGATTTGGGGGATGGATTTCTCTTCCTTAAGAATTTCCAGGACGATTTTTACCTTCATCGTAGCCGGGTATTGTTTCCTGGTACCCATTCGACGCTTAGAACCTCCCATTTTCGTGTCTAAATTTATGGGTCCATTATATTTCCGTTCCAGAATTTTGTTGATCTCCGCATCAGGATCCAGAGCTTTTCTTGGGCGATTCGCACAACCTCATCGGCCAAAATGGCATGCGCTTTACGTTCCGCAAGACGATACGCATCCACCGTCAGGCTGATGTACTCCCGTCGCACCTCGATTTTATGTTGTATTCCTGGTGTAGCGTTGGTTCGAAGCATGTGGTTGTCGAACTCTACCACACCATCCCAACCCTAACGATTGATGAGGTAGATGACGCTGATGAGCTCCTTGACACCGTCCATACCAATCAGAGGAGGGTTATCATTATCAAACTGGTTGGGTTTCTGATTCCCCATGTGGAGGAAGAAGAATTTGCCCATGCTGAGCGCAAAAGCTACCGAACCAGTGGAGGTAAGACCTGTCATCTGATCGTGCTGGAGCACCTCCGGGTTTACTCCCCAAAAATCTGGGTCTTTCAGCTCACCGATCAGAGCTAAAGCATGGCCAACGGTGGGTAGAAACATCTCTCCCCGAGGCTCGTTGGACTTGTGCTCGATGGTTCCTCCCTGTAGGGGGAGTTTTTGCTTTTCCCCATATCGACGAACCATGTTTAGTCCTTCTTTGAGAAAATCAAAGGTCTTCTCCCAGGGGACAGCAAACTGGCACTCAAAGCCATCTCGAGCTCCTCAATAGGTGCAGTATCGAGCCCCCAGAAAAGCTCCAATCCGTAAAGCACGCATCATTTTTTGCCAGGCAAAAAGACGTATCCGGGGATCCGGATTGGCCAAGCCGCCGTTACGAAAGAGCGGGTGTTCGTGCAAATTGCAGGAAACGGTGTTAAACCGAAGGCCCACCCTTTCAATTGGTGATTCCTAAAACTGTTTCCTCTGGAGAGAGTGCATACAAAGAACTGGGCATTTCCCACAACACGGTGCACAAAGTGTATAGTCTGGTGCGCAAAGCCATCTTCCATTGCACCTGCAAAGATGCCCCTCTCTTGAGGGGAGAGGCCAAAGCACACGAAAGCTATTTTGGAGGAGAGAGAGGAAGGGGAGCCAGGAGGGAGATACCGGTGTGTGGGATCCTAGAGAGACAGGGAAAGGCGAAGGTGGAGATTGTCGAAGAGGTAAGCGCAGAGAGTCTCCTGAGGGCCACGACAAAGAAGGTCAAGAGAGGGAGCTCCATCTACACGGATAGATGCAAAAGTTACGATAGCCTGGTGACGTATAGGGTTGGGCATGAGCGGGTGGACCATAGCCAGAGGTTCAGTAATGGCAGGGTACACATAAAGGGGATAGAGGGATTCTGGTCGTATGCCAAGGAGAGGTTATTGAGGTACCACGGAGTAGGCAAGGAGAACTTTGGGTACTACCTCAAGGAGTTAGAATTCAGGTCCAACAACAGGGAGAATCTGGATGAGAAAGTTTATGAGGCGTTGGGGAATTGGGGTGGATTGAAATGAGGAATCACCTCCTTATAAATGGTAACGAAATGTGGTACGGCCATGAAGCTCCTGAAGAGAGTGTAAGAAAAAGCTATATACGAAGCCCTTAAGGGCTGACCAGCGCCGCCAAAAGTAAAGGCGGTTGCACTCCGCAAACTTTGTCCCGGAACCTTACGTGAAGCATCCCGTTCCCATTAGATGACCCATATTGTTTCTTCTTCGAGTACCCGAGCAAAGCGTCCCTTAAGCTTTTGAAACTCCTCTTTGGTGTAGACCAGGACATCTGCAGGGACAGGGAGGTCGGTAACGTCGAAATCGCAGGGCCGCTCATGAAAAGGCTTGCTGGATGTGCTGACCACCACAATGATGTCCAGGTCGCTCCCCACGCTCCACGAAGCACGGGCATAGGAACCAAAATACCCAATGCGCAGAATATCAGGACAACGCGCCTTCTGTTCCCTGGCCCATTCCCGGAAGGCCTTCTCCACTTCTTCCTTACTGGGCCATCTGAGAACGGACGAATTCAAGGATCGAACAGGCATGTTGCAAAGCCTCCCTGGCCTGCAAGCTTCCAAAATGTTCGAAGGGAGCGCCTTCCGGAAAACCATTGGGATACCGTGGAGGGATGTAATATCCATCCAGCACCTTGCCCCGCTCAACAAGCTCTTCTGGAACAGATATAGGCAGTTCCCGGAGCAGTTTGGCAACCACATGTCCCCAGGCTTCTTGCCCTAAAAAGAGGTGCAGAGCTTTGACTGCTTTTTCTGCTGCCTGGTGCGCCGCAAAACAGGCCCACTCGTAATCCCCATGTTCTAAAGAGAACCGGGCATGTTGCAGGTCTTTTTCAGCTTGCTTCAGCCAGTCCTGGTAGCGGTTGCTCATTCTGCTCATCCTCTTCAGGATTTTTATTTATGATAACACTTTCTGTTGGAGAGCTCCAGCTCAGTTTTGCGCTCTGGGCAGAGATTGAAAACGGGGCTTATACTCTTCCTTGAAGAGGCGAGGACCTCGAGCTTGAATTTTCGAAGCTCTCTTTCAAACCTTTTTCGTTTTCCATTCTTTGACACCCCCAGTTGATGATACTCTCGTATCTACCTCCACCAAACTAGGGGAAGTCCGAAAGCCGCACTCGAGCTTGGGGAGAGGAGCCCTGGGAGGAGCTGAGCAACACTGGTTTCTCGAGTGTCCCACATGATCTGGACCTCTACAGAACCTATACATCTCTTTCGAGTTTTGCTATACTGCTTCTTAGAGGTGAGTCGTAGGTGAGTCGTTCCTACCATGAAGCGGCTGGGCTTTATCGTCCTTCCGGTGGTATTTTTCTCCCTCCTTTCTTCACCCAGTCTGGCGCAGCTTTCCACCTTCTTCGACCTCCTCTCTCAAACCCCCCGGTTTTTGACTCCGGAATCCACCTCGGATACCCTTTCCCGTTATGGGGAAACGGTGCTCTTTCCTTTACTCGATGGGGAAGAGAAAGATCGCTTTGTGAAACTGGTGGAAGAGTTCCAGGGGGTGGAAGCGCAGCTTGAAGAGAATGCCCGCAGGAAAAACGAGTTCCTGCGGGTGCTCGAGAAAGAGGTCCCCAACCTTACTCCCGAAACGGTGGAAGCGAGGATTCAGGAAGTGATCCAGAGCGAGGAGGCTACCGCAGAACAAGAACGCCGGAAGCTCGAAGAGGCTCTGGAGGGCGAGCGGAAAAAGCTCGAAGAGCTTGAGAAGGAGCGACAGGAACTGGATAGGAAGTACCCCCTGGTGGAGTTTCTCCTCTGGTCCCAGATTGACAAGACGAACTACGAGTGCCGCACTCTCAGCGGTCTTAACACGTACCGCTTTGTGTTGTTTCTGGCTACCGATTTGCCTGAACCGGATGCGTTTTACGGAGAATACGGTGTCTTTCGGCGCCGGCTTGCGTTCGTGACCAGAATGCCGTTTCAAACCGTTGGGGGAAGTATTGCTTGGCTCAATGTCTATACCCTTCTGGGCCCCGGCGAGGAGCGGGATTTTAACGCTTCTCTGAAAGAGATCGAAGCAAAGATTGCCCGGAAAGAAGATACCATTCATCAGCTTCAGGAAGCCCAGCAGGAGGTGCTCCGGAAATCCACCGTAGAAAGAGAACGCTGGGAAAATTACCGCAAAACCTGGCAGGATCTGCAGGCGCAGGAGCAAATGCTGGTGCAGTCTCGCCAGGCGATTCTTGAACGTGTTGCCGAGTCCCTCTTTCGGTGGGGATACGATTCCCTCATCGCCCCCCACTTCGGAGAGCGCTTCTGGCCTTTTTTAGTATCTTCCTCCCGGGATGGGGATCTCTCTGAGAAGCTGCGAAGACTCGAAGAGCGCTTCCTCATTCTCCTTACGGTTCTGGTGCGACCGGTTTTTAAAAACCCCAATCCCCAGGACGGCACCGTGACGCTTTCTTTTGAGGACGTGCTTTCACCTGCAGAGCGTAACCTGGTTTCGAAGCGGATGGAGCATTTCCCGCATCTTCAAACGGCAGGGTTTTCGCTTGAAAAGTACGTTTTCAACAAATGGCAGGGTCTTGCCACCCTCTCTACCCCCCTTGGCGGCCAGAGCATTCCGGTCAAATACGTCCCCAAAAAGCCCTATGATGAGTACCGTCTTTTGAGCCTTGCTTTTCCGGACCTTATGGTACCTTTTCGCTACGAGCACCCTCAGGAGAGCGTTACCCAGGAATCCCCTGCGCCTCCGCAAGAGGAGGTTATCCGGAGCGCTTCGGCCGAAGTTTCTGCCCCTCAAGGGACACCTCCGCCCGATACTGCGTCGCCACCACCCTCCGAAACGGGGTTCACCCTCCCGGAGAAGGTTTCTCTGGGGGAGGAAGTGCGGCTTACCCTTCACTTCCCCGGCTTTCTTGCCGGAGGAACGCTGGTGGTAGCAGATGGCGAATATACGGAGCGTTTTCCGGTTGAGGGAGATTCGGCAGTCCTTCGGTTGCGTTTGTATAAGCCGGGGACAAAGACCCTCTCTTTCACCGTTTTTGAGGGGGAGGAGCGGGTTTGGGGAAAAAGCGCAGAGATCCTCGTGGAAAAGAGCTTCCTCGGTGAGCCCCTTGAGGAAGGTGAAGAAGGGTATCTTCTGAGGGTCTCCGAGCAACTCCTTGAAAAGCTTTTTGGGGAAAACCGCATGGTTTCCATTGCCGGAGTGCTGCTTTTTGCGGGGAGAGAGGGCCTGGTGAGTTACCCCGGGGCGCTCCTTGTGGCAAGGGAGGTAGCGCTGCGATGTGGGCTCCCCCCGGGGTATGACGGTTACCTCAAACCCACCGGAAAAGGGGTGCGGCTTGCCTCTTTGGCCGTTGCCTGCCTTTCGGAGGAATTCCTCTGGGTGGAAGGTCTCTACGATTTCCGGGGAAGGCCGGTTTCCTGGCGCCTGCGTCAGCTTGAAGCGCGAAAGAGGGATGCAAGCTCTCTCCTTCAGGGAAAGGGTGTTTCGAAGGATGGCGAAAAGCTCTTTCCGGTGAACACCGAAGAACCCTCTCTTCTTCAAGCGGTGATCGTGATTCCGTGGGAAATCCTGCAAAAACCATTGCAGGGAGAAATAGAAAAAGGAGGTCGACCTCAGTGAAAAGGGTAACGCTTGGTATCCTCATCGCACTTCTGGTGCTTGTTTTCGCCGTTTCAGGGGGAGCACAGGAGAAGAAGGTGTGGGGGAAGCGCAACATCTGGGCTAAAGAGCTCACCGAACACCTCACAAGGCTCTACGGAGGGATAACCCAGCTTGTAGAGCGGGGTTTGAGCGAAGAACTCGGTGATCCCGACTTTTTGGAAAAAACGAAAAAGGAGATAGAGGAGCGTTTCCATCCCGAGCTCATCCCTGAGGGTGTGGAAAACGTGGAGCAATTTGCCACCGCTTTTGTGGGCTACCTCATCGACACCCATCAGACCCTCAAAAGCGAGTGGCTCGCCGATGAGGCGTTCATCGAGGAACTCAAAAAGGTAACCATCGAAAACCTTTCCAGCTGGAGCCGCTGTCCGTACGCTCTGGCTCCCAAACTCTTCGAGGGCTGGCGCATCCAGGCTTTGCCACCGGTGCGGGTAGGGGTTGAGTTTTGGAGTGATATCGATGGGTTGGTTTACCTTCGTTCTATTGACCTCAACGGACCCCTGGCCAACGCAGAGATGTATCTTCTCGGAAAGAACGGCGAGAAGAAACTGCTCGGCAGGTTCCGAGAAGCTTTTCGTTACATCGACGAAAATGGAAAAATCACGTCTGATCCCCCCCGACTTCTTGCGGTGAACGACCAGGACGTGGTTGCTCAGGTCTCAGCAAAATTCGAGCACATCTACCAGCCGGAGCCAGAACAAGTCATGGCAGAATTCTTGCCATTTCTCTACAGAATTCTCTGGAACCTTTATCCTGGTGATACCGTGACGTTTATCGTACGTGATTTTTTTGGAGACGAGTTTCTTTTGAATATTCCCGTTGGCAAACGGGAACAGTGGCTGGTCCTTCCTGAGCCCTGAAAAGTCCCTGCGCCTCCTTTCCCCCCGGGGGCGCAGGGAAGAGGAGAGTTAGGGGGGATCACTCCACCACAACTTCCCGGATCCACTTCACCCAGCGGCCTCCGTAGAAATCTTCCGCCACCAGGCGCGCGGGGAAACCGTGCTCGAGAGGAAGTGTCTCTCCGTTTACCCGTAGAGCCAGAAAGAGGAGGTCGATTCTCTCGCCCTCAAGTTCATCCTGAGAGAACTGGGCACGGTAGTTATCAAGACCCACAAAGAGGATTTTCCGGTAGTCTTTTACCTCGGCGAGTTTCAGGATTTCTCGCAGGGGCACCCCTTCCCACTCCGCATAGTCGGCGAAAAACCCGGGGCAAATGAGGAGGACCTTTTTCTTCACCATGGGGAGTTTCTGGAGTTCCTCATAGGAAAGCCGCAGTTCCTTCCCCACGCTTCCCCCTTTGACTTCGAGATACCACTTTGAAAGATCGAAGTCCTTCGGAGGAACGCCGGTGGTGTTGAGATTGTCAATGGGGTCAAGGGGTAAAAGCGAAGCGTCCACCTCCGCCGGGTTCATGTGGATGATCTGGGACTTCGGGGTATCGGGGGATAATTTCACCCGTTCTTTGGCCAATCCTGCAACGGAAAGCAGGACAGAGACCCCAAAAACCACAAGCGCCGTCAGGTATTGCTTCATCGTTCACACTCCCTTTCTGCCCCTCTAAAACCGTCCGGGAAGAACTCTATTCCATTCCTGATTGGTCGGCAATTGCACTGGCAGGAACTTGACTGCATTGAAGCCGTATCGGAGAATGAGGGAAAGTGGTGAACCCAAAACTTGGATTCAAGGCATGGAAATCCGCCGGGGAACGTTTCAGGATTTCGAAAAGGTCGTGGAGCTTTTACGCTTGGTCTTTCCCCAGGATGAACGGGGATACTACTTCAGCTTCCTGCGTTTTGACCCCTTCTTCCACCCCCGAGATGTGTGGTTAGCAGTGAGTGGGGAAGAAGTGGTTTCCTGCCTCTTCCTTCTTCGGCGGCTTTTCTCCGATGGTGAGCGGCTGCTTCTGGGCGGCGGGATTGCCAATGTGGCCACCCACCCCGATTTCCGGGGGAGAGGACTGGCCTCCTCGCTCCTTCAGGAAGCCATTGCTCAGGCGAAGAAGGATGGTCTTTCGTTCCTTCTCCTTGTCACCGAAATTCCCGCTTTCTACGAGCGTTTCGGGTTTCAGGACCTGGGGAAATTCGTGGCACGCATAGAACCGCAGGATTCTGGACTCTCGCTTTCGGGTGTGAGAGGCGAGGAAATTCTCAGCACCTATGAGGCGTTCTACCGGAGCATGGGGCTCCTCGTCCCTTTTCGGAACCTCGGGTATCTGCGGGGGTTGCGGGTATGGAACCGCTACAGTTCCCGTTTTCGGGAGGGGAAAACGGTGGCTTCATTCCGCAAGGTTGGTGGAGTGGTGGGGTATTTCCTCGAGAGAGAAGCAAGCATAGAGGTTTTTGACCTTTTCAGTAAAGAAAATCTTCCGAACCTCCCCCAGATTCTCCAGAGCCTGGGGAAGCCCCTGCGCCTCTTCCACCACCCGCTCGTTCTCCAGCACCTCGGTATCCCCTTTTCCCGCGACCGGGAGACGGTGATGGTCCTGTATCTTCGGGCCTTCTCGGGCGAGGTCTACCTCCCGGTGGCGGACTATTTTTAAGAAAAGAAACCTGAGATTATGCCACATCCTCCCCGGGTCTTTATCTTTTGCCGTTTTCCGGTTTGTTGGGGTACTCCTGGGTTGCGCATCGGTGCCAGGGCTTCCCAAAGCCACGTCCTTTCACCCCTGCCTGGAAAAAGCGAAGGGGTTTTCCCAGAGAGTCTACGGGGGAGCAAGGTCTCTAAGTTACCTCACCGCCGGCGTAAAATCCGGGCGCGCCACTGGAAAAGAGGGTGGACGAGCACGCTGGTCGGCGGGGAGAGGATTTCCCGGAAAAGCCAGAAGGACGGAAAGTCCTGTTGCACCTTTTCTCCAAAGGAGGCAGGCTTTTCCGGTTTTCTCTCACTGTCCTTCACCTTTTTCCTCCTCCTTTCCGAGCCGCTCCCTCATGCGGGTGTCGGCCTGGAGGTTCTGGAGGGAGTAGTAGTCAAGAACCCCCAGTTTCCCCTCCCGCAGGGCGTAGGCTAAGGCTTTCGGGATTTCGGCTTCAGCCTCCACGACTTTGGCACGCATTTCCTGGGTATAGGCCTTCATCTCCTGCTCCCGGGCAATGGCCAGGGCCCGTCGCTCTTCGGCCTTCGCCTGGGCCACACGCTTGTCGGCTTCAGCCTGGTCCATCTGGAGCCGGGCACCGATATTTTCCCCAACATCAATATCGGCAATGTCGATGGAGAGGATTTCGAAGGCTGTGCCGGCATCAAGACCCTTCTCAAGGACTGTCTTGGAAATCGTATCGGGGTTTTCGAGCACTTCCTTGTGGGAATTGGACGAGCCGATGGTGGTGACGATGCCTTCTCCAACCCGGGCGATAATCGTGGCTTCGGTGGCCCCTCCGATGAGCCGGTCGATGTTGGTGCGGACGGTGACCCGGGCCTTCACCTTGAGTTCAATCCCGTCCTTGGCCACCGCGGCAACCACCGGAGTCTCCACGACCTTCGGTAACACACTCACCTGGACGGCCTCAAGGACATTGCGTCCGGCAAGGTCAATGGCGCAGGCCTTCTGGAACGAGAGGGGAATCCCGGCCCGCTCGGCGGCAATGAGGGAAATCACCACCCGGTCGACGTTGCCTCCCGCAAGGTAATGGGCCTCGAGAGCCCCCACGCTGAGGTCAAGGCCGGCTTTCGTAGCCTTGATGAGGGGCAGGACAATGCTTGCGGGAGGCACTCGCCGCAGGCGCATGCCAATGAGCGTCAGGATGCTCACCCGCACCCCTGCCGCCAGTGCCGAAATCCAGAGCCCCAAGGGGACAAAGGAAAGGAACACCACAAGGATCACGAGGACCACAATCCCCGGAATGAGATATCCCAGAACGTTCACGATGCCGACCTCCTTTCTCTTCGAACCACAAGGACATTTCCCCGTACCTCATCAACCACCACTGCCTCTCCTGCCGCAATGAACTCCCCCCGGCTCATGGCATCGTACACCTTGCCCTCAATCTCCACCATTCCCGCAGGTCGGAGGACAGTCTTTGCCCGACCTTCCTTCCCTAAAAGCCCTGTATACGGGGAGGCTTCCGGTGCGCTTTCTCCTTTTGGGCTTTGCTCCCGAAGACTGAGTTTTCGCCAGAGGGGGTTATAGGGGAGAAAAAGGAGGAAAAGGAGCAATGCCCCTCCGGCAAGGGCAAGGTACCAGAAGGTCCCGAAAAGCGCGTTCAGGGAGAACAGTTGCTCGGTGGTCCGCAGAAGAAGATACAGGGATCCCCCCATGGCCGCAATCCCTAAAACCCCGGTGACTCCAAAACCGGGGATGACGAAAATTTCGAGAATAAGAAGGAGCATCCCGGCAAGAAAAAGTAGAAGGGGTTCCCACCCGGAGAGCCCCGCCAGGTACCTCCCACCGAAAACGAAAAGGAGCGAAGCAATGCCCACAATCCCCGGGACACCAAAACCCGGGGTCATGATTTCCAGGAATATCCCCAGAAAAGCCAGGAAGAGCAAAACGGAGACCACAGCAGGGTACGTCACGACCCGGGCCAGCGTCTCCGACCAGGAGGGATCAACCGTCACGACTTCTCCCCGAAGTTCAGCTTTCTCCAGTACCTCCTCTTGCCCCCGGGCGATCCCGTCAACGACTGTAAGCTCCAGGGCACGCCGGGCAGAAAGGGTGAGGAGCGTCCCTTTCTCCTTCACTCCCGGAATCTCAACTTCGCGGTCCACCATTCCGGCGAAGATCCGGGGATCCCGGCCCCGAGCCTCGGCAAGGGCCTCGATGTGCGCACGAATGGCCGACACCGCTTTGGGGTCAGGTTTTTCAATGTCCTCCCCACCAGAGCGGGGCTCGCTTGCCCCGATGCTCCCATCGGGAACGATGAATATCCGCTCGCAGGCCAGCGCAAGGAACACTCCTGCCGACCAGGCTTTGGAGTTCACAAAGGCAATGGTTTTCACCGGGGACCGGAAGATAGCGTCTTTGGCAAAAAGCATGGCATCGACCCGCCCACCAAGGGTGTCGATTTCAAAGACCACCGCTTCAGCCCGTTCCTCTTCTGCCTCTTTGAGCACCCTCTGGACGAAACTCGCCATGCCCCACTCTACGGCCCCAATACCGGGAATGTCCTTCAAAGAAGCCCAGAAGATGGTTCCCGAGAAAGCAAAAGCTGGCACAAAAAGAAGGACCGCCATCACCCCGGTAGCTGCAGCAACCTTACCCGTACCGGAGACGGCCTTTCTCAGCCAGCCTGAAGAGCACCCCACGGTCACTCCACCACAATCACCGAGTTTTCCGACCCGAATGCGTTGGGGACTCTCAGGGTGTTTGGGTCGGTGAACCACTGGCCGTCCACAACGTAGCGGTACTCATGCCGTCCCCGGGGGAGCGTGATGGTGATGCTCCAGTGCCCTTTCTTGGTCCTCTTCAAAGGGTGGCTTTGAGGGTCCCAGTGGTTGAAACTCCCCGCTATGAAGACCTCTGAAGCGGTGGGGTATTCCAGGCGAAAGGTCACTCGAGGCAAAGGACTTCCCTCCTTGAGGCTCTTTGCAAAGGACAACCTTTTCGGTGAGGGATTATTCCCTGTATCTCATTTGGGTCGCAGAGTGACAAAGGGAGTGGTGACTGAGGTGGGGAGAAAAACCAGGACACCCCGAGAGACACTGGTTTCTCGAGTGTCCCACATGATGTGGACCTCTACACGGACTTGACCCTATCTCAAAACGTGGTATAATTTTCCCTTGGGGATGAAGCCCCCCCTTTAAGTGCCCTTTGAGGGCTGATGGCTTCTACGGAAAACGTAGGGTCATCAGCCCTTTTTTCATGCGCCGGGCAGTTTTGGGGCTTTTGGTTACAGACGGGAGGTTTATCCTATGGTGGCAGTAAGCATCCTCTTCCCTAAGGGATTCCAGGAAGAGATGGTTCAGAGAATATCCCCTGAACTTGACTTTTTCGTGGACCTCAATCTCGACCAAATCATTAAAACTCTAACCGCCGGTCGGGAAGAAGAATACTGCATCCGGGCTTTCTTCTACCTCCCCCTGCAGAGTGCTGAGGTTATTCAGTACCGCCAGGAAGTGATGCGTGACCTTGAAAACGAGACCCTCGCTGAAAGAATAAGGGCTTTTTCCCAAAAGATGCACTCCATGCGTATACAGCTTACCTTAAGTAACAAGCTGTATTACCAGCACAACAAGGAAGGGTGGTTCCTTGAGGGCGTGGCAACATATTGCGAGGCCGTCGAACAGCTAACGCAGGATCTCTCCTTGATCGAGCTCCGGTCTCGGGGCCTTCGGGCTTTCCGTGAGTACCTCTCCCTATACGTTCAGTCTGATCGTTTCATTGCCCTTAGAGAGACTACGAGAAACCTTCAGCGTGATTTATCGACTGTACGGTACTGCCTCATTATCAATGGGGGCCATGTGAAGGTCCGAAAGTACAATCAGGAGGTGGATTACAGTACCGAGATAGAGAAGACCTTTGCCAAGTTCAGGCAGGGTGCGGTCAAGGACTACCAGGTCTCTTACCCTCAGCGTGTTGAGATGAACCATGTCGAAGCGAAAATCGCAGAATTTGTGGCTCGGCTTTTCCCAGAACTATTTTCTCGTCTTGAAGAATACTGTGTGAAAAATGCCGACTTCCTTGACGAGACCATTGCCACTTTTGACCGCGAAATCCAGTTCTACCTTGCCTATCTTGAGTACATCGCACCGCTTCGGAGAAAAGGCCTGGAATTTTGCTATCCAGAGGTATCCGATACCTGTAAGGAAATTTACGCGTATGGGGCTTTTGATCTGGCACTGGCCTATCAGCTCATAAGTGAAGGAAAACAGATCGTTCCAAACGATTTTTACCTGCGGGGCAGGGAGCGGGTGCTGGTGGTGTCTGGTCCGAATCAGGGGGGAAAGACCACCTTTGCCCGGACTTTTGGTCAACTCCACTATCTGGCGAGCTTGGGATGCCCGGTGCCTGGGAGAGCAGCGCGCCTTTTTCTGCCTGACCGGATTTTTACCCACTTTGAGAGAGAGGAGGATATTAAGAGTCTCCGGGGTAAGCTCGAGGATGATCTGGTTCGAATACATGCCATTCTGACACAGGCCACTCCGCGAAGCATTATCATTATCAACGAAATCTTCAACTCCACCACGCTGCGTGACGCCATATTCCTCAGCAAAAGGATCATGGAACAGATTCTCAGAATGGATGTCCTGTGTGTTTGGGTGACGTTTGTGGTTGAATTAACCTCCCTTGACGAGAGAGTGGTCAGCATGGTGAGCACTGTCCATCCAGACCATCCTGGTCTCCGAACGTACAAGATTCTCCGGAAACCAGCCGACGGTTTGGCTTTTGCTCTGTCTATTGCGGAGAGGTATGGACTTACCCGGGACCAGATAAAGGAGCGAATCAAAGCATGAGAGTTTTCCTCATGTTTCGCGACCGAGACTTTGTCCCTCAAGAGCGGTTTTCTCCCCTTGTGGAGGAATTGGTGGAGGACCTGGAGCTCGAAGTTCTTTTTACAGCCATGGCGCTTGGTGACGATTACCTTCACAGAGTGGCAAGAGCGACGCTGCTTTCAAGCCTGCACGACATTGATACCATTCTCTATCGCCAGGCCATTCTGAAAGACTGTCTCAATAATGCTTCCATCATCAAAGCCATGTATGCTCTGGTAGTGAAGGCTGTCGAAAGCAAAAAAAGGACATACCTTGGGGGCATCTTCTCCCGCTATCCATCTTCAATCCTTTCAGGTGCTGTGGAACTCTTGCAGGTTTTTGTGGAGATGCTCAGGGAATTGAGAAGCTTTGCCGACAGATACGCTCATCGATTCACGTCAGAGGGCTTTGTGAGGTTTTTTACCATGTTGCAGGAGGAGCTTGACGATGCCTATCTGGCCAGAGTTGAAGAACACCTTAGGGAGCTGAGGTTCCACAGAGGGGTTTTGATCAGTGCCAGGCTGGGGAAGGGCAATGTAGGTGAGGAATACACCCTCTGCAGATTTCCAGAAACAAAAGGTATCTGGATAAAAGCTCCGTGGCAGCGGAGATCCCCAGTATATTCCTTCTCTATTGACCCACGGGATGAAGGTGGGGCCAGAGCCCTGTCGGAGCTCCGGGATCGGGGAGTCAATACTGCTGCGAATGCCCTGGCCCAGTCCCAGGACCACGTGATGAGCTTTTTTGAGGCCCTTCGTCTGGAACTTGCTTTCTATGTTGGTTGTCTCAACCTCTATGAGCAACTTACTGCCCTTGGTGAGCCAATCGCCTTTCCTCTGCCCTTTCCCCCAGAGGAAAGGAACCACTTTGCCCTGGGGCTCTATGATCCCTGTCTTGCACTGACGATGCAACGGCAGGTTGTAGGGAACGACCTTGATGCCTGTGGAAAAGACCTTGTTATCATCACCGGAGCCAATCAGGGTGGGAAGTCAACCTTTCTCAGGAGCGTTGGCCTTGCCCAACTCATGATGCAATGTGGCATGTTTGTTCCGGCCGTATCTTTCAGCGCCAGCCTCTGCGAAAAGCTCTTCACTCACTTTCGGCGGCGAGAGGATATGACCATGAAGAGTGGGAAGCTTGATGAGGAACTCAAGAGGATGAGCGATATCGTTGACGAGCTTACGCCAAATTCCATGGTGCTTTTCAACGAATCCTTTGCTTCCACCAATGAACGGGAAGGTTCAGAAATCGCAAGGCAAATCGTCGATGCGCTCCTTGATAGACGTGTGAAAATCTTTTTTGTGACTCATTTGTATGAATTTGCCTACAGCTTTTCCGTCCAGAAAATGGAAAATGTCCTTTTCTTGCGGGCTGAAAGAGGAAGCGATGGAAAGCGAACGTTCAGGGTTGTTGAGGGTGAACCTTTAGAGACAAGCTACGGAGAGGACCTGTACAGGAAGATTTTTGGAATACCAGAGGATTTGCCCCTGAGAACAGGGGAGACCTCCATACGGCCTTCTGTTTTGAGGTGAGAGAACGGTGGAGGTGAGAAAGCAGTGGGCGGTCTTCTAACCCTCTTTCTGGTATTTCTTGAGATAGGCGCGGTAATGTTTGGTGGGCATTATGCCATGATTCCCATCTTGCGGCATATTGTCATTGCCCGATACGCTTGGATCAGCGAAAAGGAATTCCTGGACCTCTGGGCAATCTCTGAGTCCACGCCGGGTCCTACAGCGTTGAATGCTGCCACATATATAGGCTACAAAACTCATGGGTTTCTTGGGGCCGTAGTGGCTACGCTGGGGGTGATTATGGCACCTTTTTTGGTGATGCTTATCGTGGCCATAGGTATACACAGATATTACAACCATCTCGTTGTACGGAGCATTCTTTGCGGTCTTCGAGGGGCGATTATAGCCCTGGTCGCTTCGGCACTGATATCGATTGTTACCGGAGTCTATAAGGGGCTCAATGTCTGGCAGGCCGGGGTGACAAGTGCTGTAGCCATGGCCGCGTTTCTGGCAGTAGCTTTTTTCAAGCAGAATCCATTGGTTGCCCTGGGGTTATCGGCTCTTGTAGGCCTTGGAGCCGGGTTCTTTGGTCTCTGGAGGTGAGCTGAGTTTTTGGATGAAGTTTCCCAGGTGGTGACAGAGTTTACTTACTGTAAGACCGTTCCATGGTTGGTGATTTCTGTTGAGTCTGTATGCATATAGGGGGAGGTCGTATGAGTCAGCAAAAAAGCGTAGCTTTAGAGGGAAAGAGGACCATTTTTGTTCTCTTTGAAGAGGCCCTGAGAGAAGTTGGATATCTGGGTCCCGACTTTGAGAGTGAGTATAAAACACTTCTGAGTCTTCAGGAGCGGTTGCTCGAGGAACGTTTTCACCTGGCAGTTCTTGGCCAGTTTAAACGAGGTAAGAGTACGTTTATCAACGCACTCCTTGGAGAGGAACTTCTCCCCACAGGGGTACTCCCCCTTACTGCTTTCCCCACCTTTCTTCTCTTTGGCCCAAGGCCCCGTGTGCGTGTTCTCTTTGAGGAGGGAAAGGAAGAAAGTTGGGAAGGGGACGACCCCGAGGAGCTCACTCGCTTTCTATCCCGGTTTGTGACCGAAGTGAAGAATCCAAAGAACCTCAGGGGTGTGACCCAAGTAGAAGTATTTTACCCTTCTCCCCTTTTACAGGCTGGAGTTGTGCTCATTGATACTCCGGGTATTGGTTCTACGTTCCGTCACAATACCGAAGCAACTCTGAATTTCCTGCCGCAGTGTGATGCAGCAGTATTCCTTTTGTCTGCTGACCCTCCCATAACAGAAACAGAGGTTGAGTTTCTGAAACTGGTGCATTCCAGGGTGGCTCATCTCTTTTTTGTCCTCAACAAGGTCGACTATCTGCGCGAAGAAGAAATACCGTCGCTTGTCTCCTTTTTGAAAAAAGTCTTGCAGGAAGAAGTAGGGATGAAAGATGAACCTCTTATCTTTCCTGTTTCTGCTCGTTTAGCGCTTGAAGGAAGGATGAAGAACAACCCGGAACTTCTGTGTCAGAGCGGCATCTATGAGGTAACCCAACATCTTTTGACCTTTCTTGCTCAGGAAAAGCATCGCACCCTCCAGACAGCTCTGGCTAAGAAAGCTGTGGAGGCTCTGGAAAATCTCATCATGCACCTGCGTCTTCTTGTCCGCTCCTTAGAAATGCCACTTCATGACCTTGACAAACGCTTGCAAATTTTCACCGAAAAAATTCGGGAAGCAGAAAGTCAGCGTGTCCAGATAGGAGACCTCCTGACTGGCGAGAGAAAACGGATGGTAGCACTCCTTGAGGAGCAGGCCGAGGCTCTGCGCCAGAAGGCCCGAACACATCTTTTGGGGGTTGTCGAAAAGCACCTCACTTCGCCTGAGGGTGGATATGAAGAGGCAATCCGGAGCGATCTTGCTGAGGCTATTCCTGCTTTCTTCGAGCATGAGCTCAGTGAAATGACCCGCGCTTTCGAACAGAGGGTCACCGAGGCTCTCAAACCTTACGAGCAAAAAGTCAACGACCTTATAGAGACTGTCCGCCGGACGGCGAGTGAACTTTTTGATATTCCTTACTCCATGCTCAGAAGTTCTGAGGCCTTCGTGGTGCAGAAGCAACCGTACTGGGTCACTCACAAGTGGTACACTCATTTCAGTTTCCTTCCCGAAGGGCTTTTCTCGATGTTCCTTCCAGCGAGAGTCCGCAAAGCCAGAATTGTCCGGCAAGTCCAGGAAGAAATTGAAGAGCTGGTAACGAGCAACGTGGAAAATCTGCGCTGGGCAACACTCCAGAACCTTAACCAGACCTTTCGTCAGTTCCACGCTGCCCTTGAGGAACAGCTTGAGAGGACCATCTCAGCCACTTATGGAGCTATTGAGAGGGCCCGTCTTAAGCGTATGGAGAAAGGCCAGGAAGCTCAGGAGAACCTGGCTCGCTTTCATGCAGCTATTGCGACCTTTACTGAGCTTCAGGCCGAATTCGCTGCCTTTTGCTGAGCAAATATTCCATGTATGTACCCGGAAACCATCCGGTGTCCAAACTTTACGGTTTCTACCAGAAAGAGCGATAGAGCAGACGAGATTTCTCGTGAGATCTTAGAGAGGTTGAGCTTTGATTTCAGAAAAAGCGTGTTTCTGCTCCTGACGGCAAAGTGGACACCCCCCTTGCAAAAGAACAGGAAACCGAGTAAAATACCACTTGCCCTGTTGGGCAAGCACCTTGACAAGTGAATACTGTCTGGGGAAAGCATCCTGCCAGAGTGCAAGGTTTGCGGTCAAGTTACAAA
>Ga0272449_1001101_pt1 | contig 29092 bp, 28 predicted proteins | sample YNPCB0241_FD_198679 | JGI IMG/M metagenome (GOLD analysis project Ga0272449, IMG submission 198679) | Hot spring sediment microbial communities from Yellowstone National Park, WY, United States - YNP-CB-024-1 | ecosystem: Environmental > Aquatic > Thermal springs > Hot (42-90C) > Sediment... | reverse complement strand
CTCATATCCTCAGACATCATTTTTCATTGGATGGTGCATCTGTTTGAAAATACCGAACCACTATCCTTGTTAACCAATTTTTCAATAGAAACACTTCCAGCCTACACACTTTTCATCCTACTTTACACAATATTATCTTCCACAATAATAACTATTATAACATACTCTATTGCCTCCAAAAAACTTGGATACCATTTCAAGGTACCAGAATTTCTAGCATACCATCTACTCTATAATCCACTATGGTTCATGCTCGTACTATATTCAATGCTTAAAACCAAATTAAAGAAAAATATTGATTTAACAATATTAGATTGGTACATAGAATAGGTTAGAAGGCCCAAACCCCTTTTGCAAGTTAATTGACTCGCTTCAAATTGTCCAAACTTTATTTTCTACTCTCACACTTCTTTCTCAAAGAAATTTTTGAGTCAGCTTACTTTGCACCTGAAAATTTTAAGCGCCTCCTCTCACGTTCACCCTTCTCTTTCCTCTTCCTGTTCTCCATCTTTTTCATGAAAATATCCCAAGCGATCTTTCTCCATCTTCTGCCTAACCCCAAAAATCTTATACTGAAAACTTTTAAAGCAAGCTTATTAAACCAGTATGTCCTCCACCTGAACTTAACTGCCTTTATCTTGTTCTTGGATGGAATCATCTGCCACATTTTTGGCGCTAAAACAGGCTCACCTACACCTGTAAAATATTTTATAATTTCCATGCACATAAAGCTTGACATGAGCCAAACGTTTGCACACAATTGTGCTATCGCAGCCTCCCCGTCCATCCACTTCATAAAATAGTCTACCCTCCATTTTCCATCCGTCACATACCATTCTCTACCACACTTATTTTCTCTTTTATCCAAAAACTCTGAAAGTTCCTCGTAACTCATCCCTCCTGGAATTCCAAAAAGTTCAGCTGGACTTATTGGCTTCTCTTTATTTGGTGCAAACATCATAACGTATCCAGTTAATCCCACAGGCATCGCTGTTATGGAAAGCTTTCCCTTCTTCTGCGCCATCATTAATGCATGTGTACTGTATGCTAGGTCGTCTGCTTCAGCAATAACGATATCGTAATCGTCCATAAGCTTTTCTAACTCTTCCAACGACAGTCTTCTGTTTATTGTTTGAACTTGTGCACCAGGATTTATTTTTAAAATCTGGTCTCTTATTACATCAACCTTATACATGCCCAATGTGTCGATAAAGCATCCGATCTGTCTATTCATATCTGGAGGATCATATTTTCCTCCATCTATTAATAGAAAGTTCTTTATTCCTGTTCTCGCTAAAATTATTGTGCATGTTCCTCCTATTCCTCCAACACCAACAATCATCGCCTTCTTACTCTCTAGTATAGCCTGCTCATCTTCGAAAAATATTCCTAGATTTCTTTCAAAGAATTCTCTTGTATTTATTTCCATAGCTCTTCCAAATGATAATCATTAAATCTCTTTTTAAGTTTATCTATCAATCATTCAAATGAATTTAAATGCCTTTTTAACGTTTATCTAATACCCTTTTTTCCAATCAACTGGTGTCAAGCAGGCAATTGAATACTAGGAAAAGAATTTTAGCCAAAAACTTCCCATATATGGTACAAAATAATACTATTAAATCATATTCAACATCTAAATTTTTTAAGAAAGCATACTTTACTGTAATATTGTTAATTATTTTAGCAATTATTTTATCTGCTCCAATAATTCCGAAAACTATTAGCGTAAAGGAGCCGTATGAGCGTGTAGAAGAATATTATGAAGATGTACCAGTGGTGGTCATAAAGCATACGGAATGGAATGTCACTTGGTATGCGATTAGTGGTGATTTCAAGTTTATAACAGAAATTGGTGAATCAAAGTTTCCTGCAGTATTCTTGTACGATTGGGGTTATGGAGGAGAAGTATTTAATGGGAGAGACTATGTTGGATTTAAGGCAACAGCTCTAGTAAAGGTTCAAGAACGTCGCCCAATCTGGATCAATCTCACAGGAGATGATGGGTGTGAACTCTATCTGAATGGAACTCGTTTTCTTAGTACATCCTTTTACAGCGGCTATAAAACTGAATTTGCAAAGGTCGTTCTTGATCCAGGTGCATACGTTCTTACACTATACTATTTTAATAGAGGAGGCTATGCATGTGTATCTTTTAGCACTGATCCTGAAATTTTGGAATGGAAAACCATAGAATACAGGCGGCAGCTGGTGCAAAAAACTTTTACAGATTACAGAAATGTTAGCAAGACATCTTACGTCAGCCTCCTAAACTATCTCTTAAACAATAACTATCCTTAAAACAAGAAACATAGTTATACAAATTATACCCTATAAAATTTTTAATTTTTTTGCTAATAATAAAAAACGCTTATATAACGTGAGGTTTGTGAACTATGAACATGAGCAAAAAGTTTTCCAGGCGCGATTTCCTCGCCTTCCTAGGTGTTACAGGGGTTGTGGCCGGATGCTTTTCAATAGTAAACTATACTGTCCAAGGCGAGCAGGTTGAACTGATACGTCCTCCAGGCGCTATAACAGAAGAAGATTTCCTAGCAACATGTCTAAGGTGCAGGAAATGTGTGGAAGTTTGTCCCCAAAATATAATAAAAACTGTCCCACTGGAATATGGTATTAAACTCTTTGACACACCATACATTGAAAGTGGAATATGCATTGCGGACTTTGCATGCATAGATGCTTGTCCCTCAGGAGCCTTGCAAAAGATAACCCTAGAAGAGTACAAGATAGGTACTGTAGAAATAAATCGAAAAACATGCATATTCTGTATGCTCTGTGTATCAGTGTGTCCATACAATGCTCTTGATACACCGAGAGATAGTGAGGGGAAACTTATTCCCAGAACCCCTCCAGTTGTTAACGTTGAAAAGTGCACTGGATGCGGTACCTGTGTTCCAAAGTGTCCTACAAAGCCTTCATCGCTAAAGGTTACGGCAAAGAATGCAAGACGAGTGAAAGTGGAGGGTATGATAGTATGAGAAAGTCGCAGCTTATACTAATTTTAAGGCACCTTTCACAAATAGCTTTCTTTGTACTATTGATCTTCTTTGTAGTCGGCGTATTCTGCTCCTTCGCCATCTGGGGTTTAAACATAAGTTGTCCTGTGGGAAGTATACAGCAAATATTTGCTAGCAAAACCTTTTATGTTGTACTAATAGTCTCCGCTCTACCACTAATAATATTACCAATACTGTTTGGCAGATTCTTTTGCAGCTGGATGTGTCCAATGGGAACAATATATGAAGCGTTAACGCCAATAACAAATAGGATAAAGTCACCTATTAAGCTTCCTTCATTCCTTAGAAAGCAATCAAATAAAGTTGGAATCGCATTCGGATCTTTTATTGCAGCAGGAATTGCAAGTTCCCCTGCATGGTGTACAGTATGCCCTGTAGGTGCAGTTTGCAAGTCAGCAACAGGTTGTCCAGTGATTGGTGGTTCAGTTGCAGTAGTGACCTTAGGACTTGAAGGGATAGAACAGAGAACCTTCTGCAAATATATTTGTCCAATCGGAGGAGTCTTTGTGGTACTATCTAAGATAGGGCAAAAGTTCAATTATAAAGTTAAGCTGCCAGTTGACGACTGCAGAGAATGCCGATCATGCGAAAGAGCCTGCAAATACGGTGTTCCGATCCTAGAATACACTAGAATGAAGTTCAAGGAAGATCCAAGGGTCAGCGAATTAGCAAATAAAATGGGTATAACAAAGGAGGAGCTACTCCGTAAAGCTTGGAAAGAGAATATTCCAGAACTAAAGGCTATAGCCAAGGACTATTCTATCGCTTCCCCAGAATGTGCTAAATGCTTTGAATGCGTAAACGCCTGCCCCATACTTAAAGTAAAAAAGTAGACCCATCTTCCACTCTTTTTTTTAAATTAACCCTCTACAAGCTTCTATTACTTCATCAAATATTTCCTTATCAACATTAATAAACCCTTCAGTAAGCATTGCAAGTCCCCTATAAAATTGACTTTCACTTTCCTTGTATAACCTTTGGCACATCGTAGGCGCCCAATTGTAAATGTAATCTTTAAGAAATTCATTTTGAAGTCTAATGTTATCATAAAAATCATCAACCCTCCTATTTATTATAGCTATTCTATTTTGAGAAAGTAGATGAAACATGTAATTGCAATGGTTTATAAAATGATCCAGCTCCACCCCCTTTTCTACAACATCACCTTTCTGCTGATAAAATCTTTTTAGATTAGAAAATAGTTCTTCCCTACTTCTCTGATCGTAGTTTCGCTGTAGGAAAACACCTTTATTGTCAAGTTTACTGTATTCTTCACTAAGCTCTTCTATCAACTTGTCAATATCTTTTCCCCTAACATGATCACATAATATCCTGTGCCCCTCCTTTATTGAATCAAAACCATTTTCGATTGTTTCCCCGAGTGCTTGAAACTGTTCTTGTGCAATATTCTCTAACATGGGCTTAACAAGTTTAGGCCTATATAGTTCGACAAGAGACCTATACAAGTAGGTCCTCTCTCTCATTATAAGATATACTCCTGGCAAAATTTCTGACATACTGTTCACTTTCCCTAGCTATTACACCACTTTTATACTTTTATCAAGAAAGGCTGTTCTAATTTCCTGATAGCATTTTAATAACTTCTTTTCACATGCTGACTCACAAATAATGCATCCAACACATTTTGAATGGTCAAAATAAATGTGTCCCTCATGAAAGGTTAATGCATTAGTTGGGCAAATGCTAGCACATTTACCGCATAAACTGCAATCGCTTTTATTAATTTCAATAAACCCGAAAGGTGTGAGCCTAGAAGAAGGTATCACCTCTTTATCAGATAGACTAATAATTAAATCTACAAGCTCTTCTCTTTTATCATCATAATCCACACTAACCTCTTGTTTCCTCAAAACTTCTGGTTCAACATTTTCGGTTTCTCCCTCTAAAATGTTTATAAGTGTTGTTACATCATTTTCTTTGATCCAAAAGAATCTAATTCTATCATTAAGTTTGAATGATATCATTTTGCACGCTATTATAGCGTTTTCAACATACGATTTAATTTTAGGCGGGCATGAATTGTCTCCTAATAAAATCACCTTTTGTGCCCCTTTATTGAAAGCCTGTAGTATTAGGTTTACTGTTATTGCAGAAGGTGAGGGAAGGAAAGTTGGTAGTATTTCTTCCTTATATTTTTGTCCAATAATACCGGCCCTTACAAAAGTATTCTTAACCCCTTCCCCACAAGCAAAAACTAAAATATTATGTTCTAGAACATTCTTTCCTTTCTTAGCCCCTGAAGTCTTCCAACTTTCTTTTAACAGATAATCTAATCCTAGTCTAAAATCAGGATTAAGTGGGAAGGTATAAAATACATCCTGTAAGCAGACACTTTCACAAACTCCACACACATTACATAATCTTCTATCAACTAAAAGACTTATCTGCGAAGATATTGCATCACGTGGGCAATAACTCATGCAACTTGAACATGCCCCTTTAAAAGAAAGGCATAGTTCAGGTCTACCATATAATGTTCTTATGTCCTTTGCCTCCAAACCCTTACTTCTAGCTAGAACAATTCCCCCAACTTCTTTTTGAGTTTGAGAAAAGTTTTGTGCAATAAATGATGCGATCATCCTTTTAGCTTTTTCTGTTGCCTTAAATAGGTCATTGTGCACGAATCCACAAAGTTCTTGAATTTCCAAAACATAAAGGTTTTCTGTGGGATAGTTCATTTCGTCTGCAATGTCTCTAAAGTTTCTTTTCGAACATGCTAATACGATAAGCTTTTTTGGAAAATTGTTCAGAATATTTTTGTATACTTCTATCCCCTCCAAACTACATAAACTGTCATGGGATATAACATCCTTAATCCCAATATCCCTAATGAAGGTTTCAACGTCTTCAAAATCAATAATACTTCTACCCCTACAATTACAAGATAATACTGTAATATTTTGTTTCAAAATTGTAGCTAAAAGTTTTGACGGTGATATAAATGACTTGAAAAGAAGTCTCCTATCAACTCTAGGACCCTCATTTAAAAATGTCATATTGCACCACAAACACTATACTCTTCCATAATAAAACATTTAAAACATAAATATATTGAAGACTGCATGAATGTTCATGAAAATTAAACCATTTTACGCTGGAATTTTATTCGGTTTAATATTCGCTTTTTCTCAAGCTTTTCTCGGATACGTTTGGAAGGACGCTTACGCATACTGTACCATCGGCCACCCCCGAGACCTAATCTTTTGGCTTACAAGTATTTTAACTAGCTCCAAAATAAGCCAGTATACTTTACCCCTCCTCTCCACATTTGGTGTTATCTTAGGATCATTTATCGCCTCAAAAGTTTATAGAGAATTTCATATAGTAAAAATAGAAAAAAGCAATTTATTTACGACGTTCGCCCTAGGCTTTGCTGCGGCCGTTTTCGGCCTATTTGCAACATTCTGTCCAATAAGACTATTTGTTCTATTATCATTTGGAGACCTAGAAGTGCTGTTTGGAATTATAGGATACACGCTAGGAATATTCCTGGCAATAAAATTGATGAGAAGGTGAAAAATTTTGTCGTATCCGCTAACCTATTTCATGATAACATCGTTAGCGATTGGTGCAATAATCGGTTTTATAGGCTATTCGAGCAGATTTTGTACAATGGCTGGAATACGGAACCTAATCCTGTTAAGGCATAAAGAAATGTTCATGGGTATTATCGGCATACTAGCAGGAGGGTTTATCGGTTTCTCAACTCTAAGTTTAATAAATCCAGTAGCCTTCCAAAACTTCCCAATTCTTCTGAAAATAAAACTTTTTACAAAATTGTCGAAACTCTTGCTTATAGTTATAGGCTCATTAGGTCTTGGCATTATCTCAACCTACGTAGACGGTTGCCCATTCAGAATGCATGTGAAAGCAGGATCAGGTGACCTTAACTCTATAATATACCTTACAGGCTTCTACATCGGAATAGTTTACTTCATCCTATTCCTACAAGATATAGTAATGTCCATCTTTTCCTTCTAAGCCATCCAAACTAATTCAAAGTTAGCTCGAAACATTTTTACTCTTTCTATAAACATATTCTCTCCATACGAAAAGTGATATTAAAATTATCGATGCTATTAGGGCAAGAAAGTATCCATCTTGAAAAGAGGCAGTTATTATCAACTCCTCAATGTCCGCATGTATCCTAATTTGACCTTGCACAGGGAACCTTGCACCTGGAATCGGAGCCCTTCCAGTCCCCTCGTAAATTACTGGTATAAAACCTAGAGACCAAACTAGATAGATTAAACCAATCGCCCCCACTATGCGATGCCCCCACTTATCTTTCATGAAAAGTGCTATGATAAGAAGTATTGCAAATGCTCCGAGAACTATTTGTGCAAGCATCATAAGTGTTGGAGTTGTCTCATACGTGGCCAAATATGGTGCAAGAAGTTTAGCATTATGTATAAGTCCATAAGCATAGATCCAAACATACGTAGTTCCAGGAGAGAAAATAGGTTGGAATGTTGCAATCCACCAAGGCCTAATAGCCGATAATACAAAAGTACAAATACCTACTGCAAGCAGTATCCTATACAATACTGACTTAACTTTGTCCGCAACCATCATTAACAGTCATCTATATTGTTGTTTTTAAATATTTTTCTTAAATTTTTAAAATAAAAATCTATAACACTGTTATATTTTTTTTATTCGTAGCGCAATTAAATAAAATTTATAAGCATCACCTTTCTATCTATAGTCATATGGAAACAATTAAAGAAAATAAATCTGGAAGTGTTGGTAGAAGAGCTTTCTTGGGTATTGCGGTCGTAGGCGGCCTAGCAGTAGGCTTTCTAGCAGGCTGGCTAAGCAAACCAGCTGAAGTGGCAAAAACAGTCACATCAACAGTAACCTCCGGAGTAACTTCAACAATCACACAGCCGGGTGCAACAGTTACAGCGGCACCAGAAGCTATTGTCCCATTAAGAAGAGTAACAGAGCCAAAACAGGGTTACCACAAGGTTATAGACTACCAGAGATGTACTGGATGCAGATTATGTGAATTCACCTGCGCACTAAAATATCAGCCAGAAAACTTTCCAGGCGTAAACCTAGAATATGCCAGGATAAGAGTTCACAAGTACCCGTACATAAGCTTCCCAATGTTCTGTAGATACTGTACACTAGAAGAGTGGGTTGAGGGGACAAGCAAGGCTCCATGCGAATATGTCTGCCCAACAGGAGCACTTCAGACCGTTAAAGATGTTAAGGAGCCTGGTAAAGTTGGAAACGGCTACAGGTGGGTTGATCCAACAATATGCTCCGGCCTAGACAACTGCGGACGTTGCCTAGAAATATGTGAGGAGCAGTTTGGAAGTGGTATAACCTTTGCGCCACCAGACGAGAAGGGTATAAAGAGGGCTCAAGTCTGCACAATGTGTGCTGGAATGCCAGAATGCGTCAACGCGTGCCCAGAGCAGGCTATACGATTTGAGCCGCCGCAGCAGAACGGAAGATATTACGCGTATAGGCCTAGAGAGCTTGCAGAACTCTTATATCGGAAGTTGTATCATTTGGAGAAGGTGGTAACATGACAGCAGAATTTTTTGGTGTAACAGGAAAGCTATTAAGAATTGACATGACACAGGAGAAGGCAACAGTCGTGGAAACAGACGCTGAAATATATAAGACACACCTTGGAGGAATAGGATTAGGCCTCTACTGGCTATTCAAAGAAGGTGTCGTCTCACCAGATGTACCTCCATTTGATCCTAAAAACATTTTACAGATAATGGTTGGACCATTTAACGGCATCGTTCCAGGAACACAGTCGGTTGCTGTAACAAAGTCACCATACAATTTCATGTGCGTAAGTTACTCTGGTGGATATGCTAATGCGGAGATAAAGTTTGCTGGATACGACGGTATACAGGTTGTCGGTAAGGCTAAGGATCTACTGTGGGTTTCAATAGTAGACGACAAGGTTGAATTCCACGACGCCAAAGACCTTAAAGGTAAAGACCCTGAAGAGACAGAAATAATTCTAAAGGGTATGGTGCCCTACACCACTAGCCCACTAGAATATAGGAAGGAGAGGGTTCTGACAAAAGAGAACCTTCCAACAGGAAAGGATGCTAGCGGAAAACCAGTGTCGATGTGGGACTGGTGGGGTGTTCGCTCGAACCCACCATATGCGATAGGAGAAAAGAGGCTTGCAAAAGTATTGAGTATCGGCCCTGCTGGAGAAAAGGGTGTATGGTACGCTAACATAATGACAGAAGGATCCCACGCACACGGCAGATATGGTAGCGGTGCAATAATGGGCTCAAAGAACCTAAAGGCAATAACAATAAGGGGAACAAAAGGGCACAAGGTAAAGGATAAGACAAGAGTTCTAGAAATCATAAAGACAATACTAGCCAATCAAAAGCTACAGATCAGGTGGAGAACATACGGTACAGGCAACCTTCCTGCAATAGCAACAAACTATGAAAGCGCATACGGTATAAGAAACTGGCAGTATATAGCATGGCATGACCCGAGAAGCGTTAAACCTCTTACCGGAGCATTCTTGGAGACAGGCTTCTGGGTTAGAAAGGACTCATGCTGCTCAATAGGATGCCAAAACTGTTTCGTAACCTCAAGAGTAACAAACAAGGATCCTGAGCTAGATGGAACATTAAACGACATACCAGACTGGGAAGCTCAAGGTAATGTGGGTGGACTACTGGACTTTGCAATGCCAGACGACCTATTCCCAGGCAAGGATCCACGAAACGCCAAATTAGCAGACATACTAACTGACTACGAGTGTGCAAGCAGATTCATTTACGCAGTAAGCCTGTATGACAGATATGGTTTGGACTATATTGAAGGAGGCAACCACATAAGCCTTCTAATGGAGCTCAGACAGCGTAACCTTATAACCAAAGAAGACCTTAAGCTACCTCCTGAAGTAGGAGACCTGATATGGGGTAATCATAAGGCATTTGCATGGATCATGAAACAGCTTGTAACAAGCGACGACCCACTCTTCCAAGCATTAAGAAAAGGAACATATGAGACCGCGAAATACTTTGCGGAAAAGAAGAACAACCCGAACATAATGTACTATTCTCAAACCATAAAGAGGTACGGTCAGCCAGCCCATGATCCAAGAAGTGGAAGATGTAAGAAGGTCGACGAATACATACACACAGAAAGGCCTGGCGCGCACACTGAAGGCTATGATGCTGTTGTACCATATAGGGCAATGTACGGTTCTCTGGTAGGGTGCCTATTCGCTGCTGCGACGATCGGTGGCGCAAAGGAAATAGCTGCACTATTAACTGCTCTAACAGGATGGGAATACACGGAAGCTGACGTGAACAATGCTGGTGAAAGAATCTGGTGTCTTGAAAGGACATTCAACATCGTTACTCAAGGGTTAACGAATCCAGCTGAACAGTGGGACAACCTTTGGCCAAGAAGATGGCTTGAGCCTATACCGAGCGGTCCATTAGCCGGACAAGCATCACAGGTAACTGAAGCTAAGATGAAGGAGCTTCTAGCAAAGTTCTACGCCAACAGAGGCTTAGACGAGAAAGGCTTCCCCAAAGCTGAAACGATGGCAAAGTGGGGTATTCAGTACGCTGACGAATGGTTGAAAAAGTATAGGGGTTCCTAAATTTTTCCCCTCCTATTTTTTTATATTTAAATAAAACCTTTCACTTTACATTCTATATGGAAAGAGGTCTAATAGTTTTTAATCATGTGAAAGAAGCTTTTAAGGCGGAGAAGGTTTTGAAAGCGTCGGGTTTCCAGATAGAGCTGACTATTCCTCCAAAGGATATGGTTAAAGGCTGTGATCTAGCAATTTCATTCAATCTGAATGAGAGGCTTGCTGTTGAAAGGGCTTTAATGGAGAATGGTGTCCAATATTCTGATATCGTTGATGTAGTTAAAGTTTCAACTAAGCCGCTTGATATAGTTAAGAAGGTTGATTACGGTGATACTATAATGTTTAGGTGTGGTTCGATGAAGATTACAATAGATAAAAGGGATGGTATTATCTTGAACATTTCTGGAGGCGGTTGCCCCGATGTCCCGTACCTGTTTCTCCAGCTTGTAGGAAAAAAGATTTTTGAGGCAAAAAATCCTACCTCTATAGGCTACTCATTATGCGCTTACTCCCTTGGTAAGGCTTTTGAGGAGGCGCTAAAATTTTATGAAAACTCTGGTCGCTGGAACAGTTCCAGTTGATAAATTCCCATACTATGTGGGCACACCATCTTTTGATGGCAAAAATTTGGTTCTCGGCCAGAAGGTTCTGCCTATTGGAATGGGTACACTATCACTATATTCGGCTGCATACTTGACCATAGCACATTTAAAAGGAGAGCCTCCAACTCTTATGACAGTCGGAGATGTAGGTAAAGCTGATGGAAGCAGAATACTTTACCAAAAGCTTACAGAAGGAATTGAAGAACTTAAACCAGATGTGCTTGCACTACATTATGTTATGCCCATCATAACCTTGGTAAGGGCATTGGCTCTAAAGTTGCAGAAAATTAATCCTAAACCTATAGTAGTCGCAGACGCTGGATTCATGTACGCTTTTAAGGCATCTAAAATGGGGCATGTTTGCAATATATTCACACCCGATCCTGGGGAAATGGCTTTTCTAGCTGACAAGGATGCAGTGCATCCAGCCTACCTAGAAAGGCACTTGTTCGAAATAGACTCTACAAGTGTTGAATCGCTTATCGAGAAGGTGAAGGATGTTGAAGGTCTTCCAAAGATGCTTGTTGTAAAAGGTGCCATAGACTACATTGTTTTAGATGGAAGAATACTTTTTAAGATAGATGATCCGATGGTGCCCTATCTTGAGCCTATAGGTGGAACAGGAGACACTTTAACTGGAATTTTGACCGGCTTGATAGCTCATGGTCTACCATTAGAAAAGGCAGCATATTATGCATGTAAAATAAATAGAATAGCTGGACAACTATCTAATCCCACACCAAAAACAAGAGTAAACGAAATTATATCAAATATTCCAAAAGCTATAGACTTGGTACTAAAAATTTAGCTACCTACTTCCTCCAAAATAGAATCTTATAAAATCAAGTAACGGAACCTTACCGTTTCCTTTACATAATGGGCAACTGACAAACTCTTCTCCAGCACTCTCTTCAACTGCAATATCCACTAAAACTCTAAGGTCCGAATGCTGAAGTGAGCCGTACAAATCAGGTACTGTAACAGTTCCACTAACAGACTTGTTCTCATATGCACCAACATAAACGTTCCATGTGATTCTACTATATGTTTTATTAATTTTTGGATCAAACGGTGTAACATAAACCTTTACATTTAAGTTTCTCTCAACATTACTTTTTAAGTATATTGTAACATCCCACCACTCGTAGCCACATGCAGTAGTCGTGTAGTTTAAGACAACATTTTCTAAACTGACAATCGAACCTCTTGAATAACCTCTAACACTACCCTTTCCCTCACATTGTGGGCAATCGACCTGAACAGCATCTAAAATGATAAAGCTGACTACGATCACTAGAAATAATGCAAACAGAATTTTTCTCGCCATCAAACTTTATTCTAAACTATGATATATATAAACCTGCTCTATAAAAAAGGTATCTAATTTAAGATGACCAACATTAGTTAAATGGGTTTTAGATACTTAAAATATGGGTCAAAGGGTTTATCCACTTTTTAAGGAATGGACTGAACAATTTTCCAACAAAACACATCCCTATTACAGAAGTAACTTAAATTGTTTTATAATGAAAATACATCAAATTATGGTGTAGACTAAGCTATCACATCAATAACATGTACAAGTTATTTTATCTTATCTTGCTAAATCTCTTGGCCCACCCCAAGCTATAGGCACATGGATAACCGCAGGCTTTCCACATTCAAAACCTTCCATTATAGCCTCTCTCACACTTGTAGCGTCTTCCGCAAAGAAGCCTTTTGCGCCAAAAGCTTCTGCAACCCTATCGTACCTTATGTTTGGAAGATAGCTTGCAATAACACCATCTTCTCCAACCAAACGCTTTTGGCTGCTCACAACAATACCCCATGCTTCGTCAACAGCCACCACAGACACGAAATTAACATCATGTTTTATAGCCGTATAAAGCTCTCCTAAAGTGAAGCCGAAAGCTCCATCCCCAGACAAAAGCAGGACATCTTTTTCAGGATAAGCAAGCTTCGCTCCAACAGCTCCAGGTAAACCCCATCCCACAACACCACTCGCACCACAGGTTATCCAGCTTCTAGGATAAACGTCAGCGAGAACGTGAACCCACTGGCCTATGTTTCCCCCGTCAACCAAAAACAGAGTGTCTTTAGTAAAAGGCTTAATCGCTTCAACCAAACCCTTCCCCGTAAGCTTTCCCTCAACCTCATCCGGTACACTTTCAAACCTCCTCCTGAAAGCCAAGTACCTTTCTCTCGCCTCAGAAAGCCAGTCCCTTTTAGGTTGAACACCTCTTCTTAAAGCCTCATCCCTAATCCTTCTAAAGGTTGCGTTTGGGTCAGCTAGAACAGGCACATCAGGCTCAATCCCTTGAAAGAGTTGCTGGGCGTCAACGTCAACTCTCACAACCCTAACATCTTCCCTAACATAAGGAGGTTTCAAGAAACCTATCCTGTAGTCGACACGGGCACCAACCAAAATTACTAGATCCACGTCATCCAAAATCCTTGGAGCACCACTTGCGGCACCAATAACTCCTAGAAAATTTTCACTCGGCTCTTCAACCACTCCACGATCCCAAATCGGCACCATAAAGGGTACAGAAAATGTTTTAGAGAACCTTAAAACCTCCTCCGCAGCCTCTCTCCCACAGTAAAATAGATTTCCTCCAATAATAAGAAGAGGCCTAGAAGACCTGTCTAAGAGTTCAACAACCTCACCTAAAGCCCATTCCCCAATCTGTCCTAAATGTGAAAAGCCTTCAGAAACCGAAGGCTTTAAAACCGTGCAACCAACCTCATCTCTTAAAACATTTTCTGGAACCGTAAGATGTACTGGACCTGGTGTGCCCGTTAATGCAAGGGAAAGAGCCTGCTTGAGCTTGAAAGCCAACTCCTCCGCTGAAGCTACAGCCTCAGAATACTTGCAAACGGGGGAAGCAAGCTTCACTTGATCGAACTCCTGGAAGACGCCCATGCCACATCCATATCCACTGCTCGCTCCAGTAATGAGCAAAACAGGCGCCCTATCGAAATGGGAGTTGACTAAGCCAGACAAGGCCATAGAATGAGCCACACCACTGCTCACCACACAAACTCCAACCTTACCTGTAGATCTAGCGTACGTGTCTGCAATGTATGCTGCAGCCTGCTCGTGACGAACATCTATAAGCCTTATACCGGCCTTTACAAGCTCAGGGTATAGAAGGTGAAGCCCATTACCACATAATGTTGAAACAAACTCCACGCCAAAATTTTTCAAAGATTTGGCAATAAACTCGGCTCCATTCAAGCCTAATCATTCAGTAACATAGCTTGAATTCTATTTAAACTTTAAAAAAAGGCTACAAAATTTAAGCTCAATAAACTTATGTAGGCTATGTTATGTTCAAGTTAAAGTACTGTAAATCAAAGTAATATTCCCTCTATATTTTAAATGTCAGTTAAGCTGGCACCAACGTTTCTGAACGCATAAATATCGTTTACGGCTAAAATTTATAAGTGGTTCTATAAAAGGTATTTTTAGCATGCTTTGGCAGAAGGAGCTTTCAGAAGAGGACAAAAACAAGCTTATCGAAAGGATTGCGAAGAAGATTGTAGAAAAGCGCTTGGAGGTACCAGCTATTTTCTTCCTTGAATCAATTAAACCTGTTGCTTTTGTAGGAACCCAAATAAGCTATATTGTTTTTGCACCATTCCTTTACCTTCTTGGTCCAGAAAGCTTCAATTATTTAAGCATCTTCGAAAAAAGGGAGGATATAGAAAAGCTTCTTTCAAAAATCGAGGAGCTTTCGGAAGAAAATAAAGAGAAGGATAATGTCACCTAATCTTCCCTTTCAAAATTTTGTCGGCTGACGCTAAAATTATTGCCGAAGTTATCATAGGGCCGAAGATGAGAACTGGACTAAAAAATGTATTATAAACTAGGGATAGCATGATTTCAGAAAAGGCTGCAATAATAATAGCACATCCCATAATATGTTTAGCCTCTCTTCTTCCAGTCTTTCTTATCAAAAGTTTTAAAGCTACCACACCTGTGATTGTGCATAGAATGTAAATTGTTAGCGCAAAATAGTTAAAATCCATGGAAAAGCTTGCAAGCATATTCAGTAGTAGTATAGTTGTGGAGAAGAAGAAGAGTGCGCTAACAAAGTAGTCAAAGTAGTAGCTGTCAGCCTTTTTTTGCAAGGTATCACCAGTCAAAAAGCTCTATATTTGCACGGGGAACTTTAACTCTACGCCCATCCTGCAGTTCCACGACCGCAACTCTAACCTGACATTCTGCTTCAACACAATCGATTTCTATGGGCAGATCAACTACCTTGCCTAGGCATCCAAAATATGGATGCCTTATTACCCTAACCTTTGTTCCAGGCCTAAGGCTGCTTGATAATATTTCTGCTTCCTCCCTACATTCATCCTTCTGCAGCGGGATTATTATCTCAGGCCTTATTACTCCAGCTCTAATCTGTGTCGCACCATTTATTGACGCATTATATCCTTCAAACGTCTTCAATATGTTAAATGTCTTTTTAGCCATCTCAAGTCTCCCGAACCCTTCTGTCAATATTATTGTTAACGGCAAGTTTTCGTGGCCCGTTATGGCTACACCAATCTCATATCCTAAAATCTCCTTTATCTGTTTAAACTCAAGTCCTCCAACTATAAGCCCCCTAGCTCCAAAATCTATCGCCCTCTTTATCGCTTCAAAGCTTGCAGTAGACCCTCCGACGACAATTTTACCCCTACATCTTTCATTAACATTTTCTGGCGATATTTCCTTGGAGGGGTCTTCAACTCCAATATAGATTTCCCCCTTTCTTTCTCCCCCGATTCCAAATATGCCCTCTATTAAAGCCACTTTAGTCTCAATTACTACTGCCTCATTCGACAATGTTTCTACCACATTCCCTGGAATATAGGCGTCGATTTCAATTTTAGTAGGCTCAGCCCTTATACTAACATTACCAGTGGTTCCGGAAAAATATTCTATTTTCCCCCTTATAGGTGATTTCACATATTTTTTAGTTAGTCCAAAGAAGCCTTTTCTAAATGCTATAATCTCGTCTTTTTCAACCATTTCCCCAACTTTTTTAAGCATACATCTTTCAAGCTCCTCAGGCTCTATTTCCAAAAGGCTTGCAGCGTTAACAATTTGAACTTCACCTGGAACCTCTGTTCTTGCTACGATCTGATCTTGTGAAACAGTCTGTCCCCTTCTAACTAAGACTTCTCCTGGTAAAGGTAGTCTTCGCTCTTTTCTTACGCTCGTGCACCAGCAGACCCTCAGCCCAGGTGTATAAGCGTGAGTAGAATATGTTGCACTCATGTTTCTCCACCTACTTTAAGAGGGTAAGCTTTAATTGCTCTGAACCAATTGAGCAGAAGCCTTTTCCTTTCATCAGCTTCTTCCGGAAGCGCGAGAGGTCTCCCTCTTCCATCTATTATCACGCCAACTACTCCACCCTCTAAAGTTGCTGTAACAGTTTTACCTTTACCTGCCCCTACATCAAAATCGTTTTCCGGCTTAGCCTGTAGATTTGCTTTAACGTTTAAGCCTATTGGAATACAGTAGAGTTCACCGTACTTTACATCCAAAGAATATGTTTCACTTTCGGTCTTAAGCTGCACCTTTCCTATGATTTTATCTTTTTCAGATGTTCCACTAAATACAACAGCTGTGCCCAGTCTAACGAGACAATCCTTCTCTAGAACGTCTAATGCTGCTCTAGGATGAACCGTTGACAGCACTCCAAGATGAGGCATCATGAAGGCGCTGTCCACTGTCAGCCTTACTACACCCTCAGCTTGGAAGGCGTCAATAAGTATCAATGCAGCCTGCTGTCTGCGAGGTGTGTGTGAGAGGAGTCCTCCTGTGCCGATGATCATGTTTATCTTCTTCATGTCTATATATGTCTCCTTCACCTCCTGCTCGAATACGTCTGAAATTGTTCTTTCACGATGAACCCCTTTTAACTCTCTTGCTAGAGACTTGTGATGCTGGAAACCTAACCTGATAGCTTCTCTTGCTATAGCGTGCTCGATCAAAAGGTCTTCAAGTGTTTGAGGTATTGTTGTCGGTCTTATCATCTTATTGCCTATCCTATCGTAAAGTTCGCTCTCATTTATTTCAAAAGGCAGCCATCTTACAATACTTTTTACCCCAGCCGACTTTAATACATTACCTATGCTATAGCTCATTCCAAGATTTGCACTAACAGACCTAACAAACTTTCCCTCGTAAACGGAGTAAATGTTTGTTGTCGCACCACCCAGTCCAACACCTAGCACATTAATTCCATAGGCTTCCGCAATAGTCCTCATCATCTTGCCTTCACCAGCTGGAGTTGGCATTACTGGAACGGATACAAGCCTGACAAGCTTCTCATAGCCTGGGGCATGGGACATGACATGCTCCATAAAAATTTCATGGATAATATTTCTTGCTGGCTCAACATTTTCTATCTCAAGAACAGGCCTAATGTTTTCCGTAACCTTAACAAAAAACTTTTCACTTAACATACTTACGACATCGGGTGCGGCAACCTTGTTTCCTGCAAATACTACTGGAAGCCTATAGCTTACACCGAATCTAGGTTTAGGCTCAGCCGCCCTAATCACCTCAGCCATTTCCAGGACATGTGTTTTAGTGCCTCCATCTGTACCACCAGCAAGCAAGATCATGTCAGGCCTGAGAAATCTCAATTTCTCAATCTTCTTATGAAGAGGTATACCATCGTCTATTGAAAGACTGTCCATGATTATTGCGCCTGCGCCAAGGGCTGCCCTTTCAGAACTTTCTGTAGTCATTGTTTTAACGACACCTGCTACTATCATCTGCAATCCTCCTCCAGCACTGCTTGTGCTCACGTAGAGGTCTACACCAGCATCTCTTCCATTGAATGGCATCAGTATGCTCGTCTCAGTAGATTCAGCTAAAAGTTTGTACCCGGAAAGCTCCTCTATTTCCCTTATAGCGTTCTTTAAGCCGACTGTGACATCTTCGAAGGGCTTCTCAACAGTAGTTGGTGCTTCACCACTTGAAATAAACCTGTACTCACCGTTTTCCATTTTCTTGAAAAGTCTAGCCTTAGTTGTTGTGCTGCCAACATCTGTTGCCAGAATCAGTCTTAGATTTTCAATATTCTGTTGGGGCATGAGTGTCAGTTGCATGGTTCAACTTTTAGGGTGATGGAAATTACACCATTTTAACTTTTCTATTTAAGTCAATGAAAAATTTATAAATTCACTTTTGTCTCATAAGTTGAGCGTGCTTGACCCAAAATATGATTAAAAAGGTCTACGAGGATATAGAAAAAAATTTTGAAACATACCTTAAAGAGCTTCAGAGGTACTTATCGCAACCAAGTATTTCTGCAACAGGTGAAGGTATTGAGGAAACTGCCCAGATGACAGCGGAGTACATAAGAAGGTTAGGTTCAAAGGATGTTCGTCTAGTACGATTTAAGAACGGTCACCCCATCGTATATGGTACGATAATGTCCAAAAATGCGAAGAGGACTCTAGTGCTATATAACATGTATGATGTCCAGCCTCCAGAACCATTGGAGGAATGGACTTCTCCGCCATTTGGAGCCCAAATTGTAGACGATAAAGTGGTTGCGAGGGGTGCTGTAAACACAAAGGGTCCAGTTATGGGCATGTTTAAGGGTCTAGAATCCTACTTGAACGTTTACGGCGAATTTCCAGTAAATCTTGTATTCGTAATAGAAGGTGAAGAGGAGCTCGGCAGCCCACATATACCCGAGTTTGTGAAAATGTACGAGTCGGAACTGAAAAAATGTGATGCCGTTTACATGCATGGAAATGATCAAGAAGAGGATGATACACCAGCTGTGCATCTTGGCGTAAAAGGCTTACTTTATTTTGAAATGGAGGCTGAAATGGGTTCAAGAGATGTCCATGGAAGCCTTGCAACAATAGTGCCGAATCCTGTGTGGAAGCTCGTATGGGCTTTAAAAACGATGAAGGACGAATCTAATAGAATTCTTATTAAAGGCATATACGATGATGTACGTCCCCCGACAAGTGAAGAAATAGAAATGGTGAAAGATATTGCGTCAAGAAAGGATCTCCAAAAGTTTAAAGAATTTTTAGGCGTCAAAGAATTTAGAAAAGACCTCCAAGGTTTAGACCTTTACATAGAAAACTACTTTAAGCCTACACTAAACATTGACGGGATAATAGCAGGCTACACTGGACCAGGAACAAAAACTCTTGTTCCATCAAAAGCAAAAATAAAGATGGACATTAGACTGGTACCGAATATGACTTCAGAAAAGGTTTGGGAGCTTGTCAAAAAACATATGGCGGAACATGGTTTCAATGATATAAAGTTAATTAAAAGGTCAAGTTATGAATGGGCTAGGGCGTCTCCAAGCTCACACATAGCCAAGTCTGTCATAAGCTCCTTAAAGCAGCTAGGATACAATCCATTAATTTACCCAACATTAGAGGGTTCAGCACCATTCTATATATTCTCAAAGCCTCCATTAAACCTCCCCTTTGTACTAGCAGGTTTCGCATACGGTTTCCTAGCTCACGCACCAAATGAGTACATTAAAATAAGTCAATTTAGGGAAAGCATGAGATTAATGGCAACGATTATAGAAAACTTCAAATCTCTTTAAAATTTTTTTATGTAAATTGTAAGATTTAAATAATTATAATCCCGTAACTAGTGGACATAGGTGGAAAGATGCAGCTGATAGCTGGTCGTATATTCGGCGCCGTCTTTCTACTAATATCATTTCTCATCATCTACATCTACATGACAAAAGCAGTCAAGGGTTCTGTGCCAAAAATTAGGAAGATGGCGGGTCTTGAAGCTATTCCAGAAAGCATAGGGCGTGCAGCTGAAACTGGAAGACCTGTACACTACACCCCTGGAACAGCTGGCTTCTCAGGTGCAACAGCAGGGTTTGCAGCGCAGACTTTTGCAGGTCTAAGCGTTTTAACTTACGTTTCAAGGTTAACCGCGAAATATAAGGTGCCACTTTATGTGACGCTGGCATACGGTGAACATATTCCCTTGGTTGAATCGATTCTAAGAGAATCTTACACATTTGAAGGAAGGCCTGAAGCGGTTGCCACAGAAACTAAGGTCCTATATTTCCCCATAGCCACATCTAACGCACCATACGCTTCAGGTGTACTCGGTCTTTTTGAAAGAGTTAAGCCAGCATCAAATATAATGATAGGCCCATTCTATTTTGAAGCGTTAGCTATTGCAGAGCAGGGCTTTATCGAGGGTGCGATGCAAATAGCTGGAACAGCAATGACCTACCAGATACCATTCTTTGTAGTAGCATGCGATTACACACTAATTGGAGAAGAAATATTCGCAGCAGGAGCCGTTGTCTCGCAAGACAAGCCCCTGTTGGGTTCTATCGCAGGCCAAGATATCATAAAAATAATAACGATACTAATGCTTCTAGGCGGCTTTATACTACAAAACCTTGGAATAGACTTTCTATCTATCCTAAAATTCTGAGGTGATATAGAGGATGTCTTCCACATTCTTAAATAAGGAGTTGCCGATAATACTAATATTCGTAACCGGAGTAATAATGATAGTATCCTACTTTGTTTCAGCACCCGAAATATACCTTGACCCCTTAGCGGGCAACCTTTCACAGGCCGCCTCACTGATAGCCGCATACGCTACAATACTTGGAATTGTCACATTAGCTATAATACATGTAAATCATATAATAAAGAGGACAAAAGGACAATGGTACTACAGCATAATAGTTCTCGCCCTAGCTCTGTTGATGATTGTAGTCGGATTTATAGGCGAACTAGGAACCCACCCATACTTTATATGGTTATATCAGTATCCATTGATAGCGCTAGACACAACAATTTACTCTCTCCTAGCATTCTACATCGTTTCAGCCGCCTTTAGAGCCTTTAAAGTAAGATCTGTTGAAGCACTTATTCTGGTTGTCTCAGGAATTTTCGTTATGCTGATGAACGCTCCAGTCGGTGCAGCAATATGGTCAGGCTTCCCAGTAATAGGAAACTGGGTTATGACGGTACCAAACACGTCAGGCTTTAGGGGCTTCATTATTGGTGCAGCGATAGGTGCAATAGCTATTGGCCTAAGAGTGCTACTGGGCAAAGAAAAAGGTGTATTAGGGAGGTCATGAGCATGAGCACACTAGAAAAGGTTGAAAAAATAGATAGGCGAATAGTGTACCTGGTACTGATAATTGTCGTAGCAGCCGTTCTACTTAGGCCCATAGGATTACCAATACCAATTTCCTCTTCAACCAAAAAATACTATGACGCAATAAACTCTCTTCCTCCAGGAAGTGTTGTAGCGCTTGGTGTAGACTTTGACGCAGGAGCCCTGCCAGAACTCGGCCCAATGCTGGAGGCAACCTTGAAGCAGCTTTTTGCAAGCGACAAAAAGTTCGTTATCTTCTCACTATGGGGTGGAGGTCCAGCGGTTTCCACGATATACTTAAACAAATTGAAGGGCCTAATCGAGTCTTCGGGCAAAAAATATGGTGAAGACTATGTGCTTTTACCCTATATTGCTGGTGGAGAAACTGCGGCTGCAGCTTTAGCAAAAGACTTCAAAAATACGGTGAAAAATGACTATTATGGAACACCAGTTGACCAAATACCCTTACTAAAGAATTTAAATACAGCAAAAGATTTTGCGCTCCTAATAACAATAACTGCTGGAACACCGGGAGTCGAGGAGTATTTGAGGCAGTGGGTAAGTCCCTTTGGAATAAAATTCATTGTGGGCGCTCTTGGCGTTTCCGCCCCCAACTACATGCCATATTATACCTCAGGACAAATCTACGGCATGATACAAGGGTTGAGGGGTGCAGCTGAATACGAACTCCTAGTTGGTTCACCTTCTATTGCAGTAAGTAGTATGGACGCGCTTTCAGCAGGCCACATAGTTACAATTGTCTTCATACTGCTTGGGAATGCTGTCTTCCTTTTAAGAAAATATTCTAGAAAGGAGGTGAAGTCATAAAATGGCAATTTCAACAGATCCATCTGTTTGGGTTGCAGCGTTGCTGACCATAATGGCATATACTATAATCTACAAAGATAATCCCTTATACAAACTTGCTGAGCACATACTAGTAGGTCTCAGCGCCGGATACCTCTTTATACAAACCTGGAAAATGATCTACAACTCTTCCCTATTACCACTATTCAATGGATCCGGGCTTCTCTTCGGAGGCATAACGCTCGTACTTGGTGTTCTACTCTTTACAAAGTTTTCAAAGAAATACTTTTGGCTAAGCAATATTTCCATAGCCGTGCTAGTTGGTACGGCAACAGGCCTAACTGTAAGAGGATATCTGTTCGCACAGCTTATAGAACAGGTTAAAGCGTCTATCAAGGTTGTCACAGCCTTACAGCCACTTGACATTTTCAACTCTGTACTGTCGCTTATCATGGTTGTCTGCACTCTTGCATACTTCCTATTCACGTTTGAGCAAAAGGGTGCACTCGGCTGGATAGCTAAGTTTGGACGGTACACGATGATGGCGGCCTTCGGCGCGGCCTACGGTGGAACGGTGATGACAAGGTTAACAATATTCATACAGAGAATGCAGTACCTGCTGTTCACTTGGTTGGGTTTAGCTTAAAACCCAAACCCTTATTTTATTTTTTACTTAACCTTATTGTATGAGCGAAAATAGGGTTAAAAAATTTTCTAGCCTATTAGAAAAGAATGGTATAGACTGCGCAATTGTTATAGGTACATCGAATGTCGCATACTTAAGTGGTTTTATGCCTATTGCGACAATGGAGAGGCCAATTATCTATGTGCATCATGTTGGTTCGGATCCAACTTTGATCGTGCCAATACTAGAACTAGAGCATGCACGCGAAAAATCTTGGGTAAAGGATATACGCCCATACTACGAGTATAAGGTGGAAATACCCAACGCTTTTTCATCATATCTGGACCTTCTTGAGCATGTTGTAAGTGAAAAGGTTAAGGGATCTGAAAAGTTAGCCTTTGACTTAAATAATATTCCGGCTACAGTATACCTAAAATACTCAAACAAGTTCAAGGACAGGCCTATACTCGACTGCACATCCTTGATTGACGAATTGAGGATGATAAAAGATGAAAGGGAAATCGAGTTGCTTAAAATTTCAGCTAAAATAACCGATAAAACCCTAGAATATCTTATAAGGGAGGCTGTTAAACCTGGTAAAACGGAGCTTGAACTGCTCGCTGACATAATCTCATACGTAAACTATGAGGGTGCAAAATATTTTCCGCAGGCAGAAGCTGGATTAGAAGGATTCGGCTGCGGTGTTATATGGTCTGGTCCAAGAAGCGCTATCCCACATTCAGCACCCTCAACAAGAAAGGTAGTCGAAGGCGACTCTATAATACTTTCTGTTGGAGCAAAATGTGCAGGCTACAGTGCGGAAGATGAACGTACAGTATTCTTAGGAAAACCTTCTGAAGAAAAGATACGATATTTTAAAGTCGCGTATGAAGCTCAGCAAAGAGCTTTTGACGCCTCTAAGCCTGGTGCTAGAGCTGGAGATGTGGACGCAGCAGCCTTGAACCATATACGTTCAAAGGGAATGGGTAAGTGCATAAAACATCGTACGGGCCACGGAATAGGACTAGATTTCCACGAACCACCATACATACGCGAAGACAGCGATTTAGTTTTAAAGGAGGGTATGGTTTATTCCGTTGAACCAGGCGTATACGTAGAAGGTGTAGGAGGTTTCAGGCACTCCGACACTTTACTGGTCACAAAGTCGGGCTACGAGCTTATAACAAAGTATCCAAGAGAACTTGAAGATCTAATAATAGAGAGGTAGTATAATACTACTGCCATCCTCTTAATTTAAGGTACTCTGGCATCGTCTTATCCAAGTAGACTACCGCGTTGTTCGACTTCCTGTTAGGCTCCTTCAGAAGCCTCTCTGGCAGTGTATCCTCCATCCTAGATATCCCATGTTTTAGGTTGAAGGCTCTCTTCAGATTATATATTCTTTCGCCCGCCTTCAAAGCCTCTCCTACCGTAATGTTTTCTCCGGTTACAGCATTAAAAGCTCTAATGAACCTATTTTCTGCACCATACCTTGGATTAACTAGAAGACACCATCCCGCCGCAGTGAGAAAAGCCCACCAGTCTTCAATGACTTTTGCGACGAAGGCTTTCTTTTCCGTTGAAGTCCTATCCCCATAGTCTCCGTCTATCCCAAGTTCGGGGAACCTCTGTCCTGAAAATTCAACGAACAAGCTTATCCCCTCCATGTGATCAGCTCCAACCGGGCTGCAGGCATAATGTGGTCCACCACCCTGAAATGCTCTTGGATCGTGTGCTGGTATCTCTAAACCCTTAACATGCATAGCGTAATATTCTGCGCCTCCACCTATGAGCGCTGCAGCCCTTCTCGACCCTTCAGCCAAAATGTTTCCGAAACCCTCTCTCTTAGCAATCTTGTGGACGAGTTCTATGGCAGCGTCAGCGTTTCCAAACTTTAAATCTAATCCATCAGTATCCTTCCTACTTAATATACCCCTTTCATAACATTCCATTGCAAAAGCTATAGTCGCTCCCGTTGAAATAGTATCCAACCCATACCTGTTGCATAAATCATTTAATAGATTAACTGCATGAACATCATCGATTCCACAATCTGAACCTAGCATAGAAAGGCTCTCGTACTCTACACCTTCAACCGACCCTTCTTTCAGAACATATTTCCCTTCACCGGCCTTAGAAACCCTTCTACATCCTATAGCGCACATGAAGCAACTACTATTCTTTTCCAGAATCTTTTCGAAGCCGCCTGGCCATCCAAGTTTCTCAGCCCTCTTTTGATCGAATTCGCCAAACTGTTCGTTAGCGAAATTGTATGTTGGACTGTCTCCAATAGAAATCATTGTTATATATCCTGCCATAGTACCGCCTTCCCTTAATCGCTTAACAATTGGCGCTGAATTATAGAATTCGAGAACTTCCTGCATAACCTTCCTTAATCCCTCTGGGTCAGCGACCTCAACCTTTCCAGTGCCCTTTACCGCTACAGCCTTAAGCTTCTTAAAGCCCATTACTGCACCCACTCCACATCTTGCTGCAGCCCTCCCAGCATCATCATGCATTATAGCAGCGTATCTCACAAGATGTTCTCCAGCAGGCCCAATGCACGCAATCTCAAACTTCTTGTCGCCTAAGTCACTGCATATGGCTCTATCACATTCTCTTGCATCCATACCCCAATATGCTGAAGCATCACGTAACTCAATATTCTCGTCTTCAACGTAAAGGTAAACTGGTTTCTCGCTTGCACCAGAAAAGATTATCATATCGTATCCAGCAAACTTAAGCATCGGCCCAAAGAATCCTCCTGCACTAGCGTCACCAAAGCATCCAGTAAGAGGCGACTTTGTGACAACAGAAAATCTTCCAGCACTCTGAACAATTGTACCAGTAACAGGTCCCGTGGTAAAAATTAGCAAGTTCATGGGGTCAAAGGCTCCAGCCCAAGAAGGAACCATATCATACAATATTTTTCCAGCAGCACCAACACAGCCCACATATTCTTTCACAAGCTGCTTATCCAAGGCTTCAACAGAAACCTTCTTATTGGATAAATTGACTTTAACAACCTTACCCCTATAACCAAACCACATACTTTCAAGACCCTTCTAGAAAAGATTTAAAGTTTACGAAAAACTACTAAAGCAGTATCATGATAATATAATTCTTGTACATGAGATTATAACCTAAAAATTTAAAAATAATTTCTTAAGCCCTTATATAGTGGGTGATAAAGTTATGGCAGCAACAGCAATCCCGGCTGTTACTGCCTCTGGTCAACCTGTTCTAATTCTAAAAGAAGGTTCAACAGAAACAAGAGGTAGAGAGGCACAGAGGAACAATATAATTGCAGCAAAACTTGTATCGGAAATAGTCAAAACGTCGCTAGGCCCACGTGGAATGGACAAGATGCTCGTCGACAGCCTCGGAGATGTCACAATAACCAACGATGGAGCAACAATACTAAAAGAAATAGAAGTACAGCATCCAGCCGCTAAGGCTATGGTGGAAATATCTAAGGCAACAGACAACGAGGTAGGCGATGGAACAACTTCAGCAGTAGTTCTCGCTGGCGCCTTGCTAGAAAAGGCTGAAGAGCTACTGGACAAGAATGTTCACCCGACAGTCATAGTAGACGGCTACAAGAAGGCGGCTGAAAAGGCTAAAGAGATATTAAACAATATTGCTATAGCCGTTGACCCCAAGGACAGAGAATGGCTGATGAAGGTTGCTAAAACAAGCATGGCAACAAAACTTGTTTCAACAGAAAGCGAGTACCTTGCAGGACTGGTTGTGGACGCAATACTATCTGTTGTAGAAGAACAAGATGGCAAACTTAAGGTTGACATCGACAACGTAAAAGTTGAAAAGAAGGCGGGAGGATCCCTAACGGATACCAAACTCATAAAAGGTATCGCACTAGACAAAGAAGTTGTTCACAGTGGAATGCCTAAGAGGGTTGCTAACGCCAAGATAGCGTTACTCAACTGCCCACTAGAGATTGAGAAGACAGAGTTTGATGCTAAGATAAACATAAACAATCCAGAACAGATCAAAATGTTCCTGGAAGAGGAAAACAGAATGCTCAAAGCCATGGTCGACAAAATAGCATCAACCGGCGCTAACGTTGTAATATGCCAGAAGGGCATAGACGACATAGCACAACACTATCTAGCAAAAGCAGGAATACTGGCAGTAAGGAGAGCGAAAGAAAGTGACATGGCTAAACTCGCTAGAGCAACTGGAGGAAGGGTTGTAACAAACCTTGAAGACCTTTCACCAAACGACCTAGGATACGCTGAACTAGTTGAAGAAAGGAGGATCGAGGAGGACAAGTGGGTTTTCGTCGAAGGATGCAAGAACCCCAAGGCAGTAACAATATTCATAAGAGGTGGGACACAGAGAGTTGTAGAGGAAGCGGAGCGTTCAGTGCATGACGCACTATGTGTAGTAAGAGACGTAGTCATGAAGCCAAAGATTGTTCTAGGTGCAGGTGCTCCAGAAGAAGAAGTGGCAGTCAGATTACTGGAATATGCTCAAACATTATCAGGTAGAGAACAGCTTGCAGTACAGAAGTTCGCTGAAGCAGTAGAATCGATACCACTAACGATAGCTGAAAACGCAGGCATGGACCCAATAGATACGATGGTCGAGCTCAGGGCAAGACACAGCAAAGGAGAAGTTACAGCTGGAGTAAATGCTCTAGAAGGAAAGGTTGACGATGTAAAGAACTTTGGAGTATACGAACCGCTTATAGTCAAAGAACAAATACTTGCAGCAGCAACAGAAGCTGCAACAATGATACTAAGAATAGACGATGTCATCGCAGCCGGAAGACTGAAGGAGTCGAAGCCGTCAGGAGAAAAAGGAGCAGGCACTGGTGAATCAACACCATCATCAGAAACCGACTAAATTTATCGGGAACGCAAAAATTTAAGAATAAAATATTTCCCCTCTAATTTTTTATAGCAATTTTTAAATCTTATCAAAATCGAGTATAATCGACCATAGTATGAAATATAAAGTTGTTGTAACAGCCCCAATAAATGAAGATGGAATAAAGCTATTGGAGAAGGAGGCAGAAGTTTTCATATTCCCAAAGCCTCCGACAGAAGAGGAGCTCAAAAAAGCAGTAGTAGACGCAGACGCACTACTTGTGACAATGAACGTTGAAAACGTAAACAGGGATGTTATATATTCTGCGCCTAAACTTAAGATCATTGCAAGACACGGTGTAGGATACGATAACGTAGATGTGAAGGCTGCAAGCGAAAGAGGTATATGGGTTACAACCGCACCAGTCTTGAATGAAACTGTTGCAGACCAAGCGTTCGCATTACTATTGACACTTGCAAAAAGAACATGTGAAGCAAACAATTTTATGAAATCAAAAAAGTGGACTGTTAGAGATCCGTTCATCTTCCAAGGAGTTGACGTATGGGGAAAAACTATAGGCATAATAGGATTAGGTAGAATAGGCTACGCTATAGCTGAAAGAGCAAAAGGCTTCAAAATGAAAATACTCTACACAGACATAATAAGAAAAAAGGAACTAGAAGAAAAACTTGGAATAGAATACAAAACCCTAGAAGAACTCTTAAAAGAATCAGATTTTATAATAATATCATGTTCGCTCACAGAGCAGACGAGAGGACTGATAGGGGAAAAAGAGCTTAAGATGATGAAAAAAACCGCCTACCTAATAAACATTGCAAGAGGGCCAATAGTAGACCATAAAGCGCTTGTGAAAGCGTTAAAAGAGAAATGGATAGCAGGTGCAGGACTAGACGTATTCTACAAAGAACCACTACCATTAGACGACCCCATACTAGAATTAGACAACGTGATACTAACACCACATATAGCCTCAAACACAGTAGAAAACAGGAAAAGGCTAGCTGTAACAGCGGCGCAAGAGATATTAAGAGTCTTGCACGGAGAACAGCCACTATATCCAGTAAAATAATTTTACCAAAAAATTTAAAATATCTTTTAATTTTTTAAAAATTCAATAGTATAAAAATGAGAAAGTGCTCTTAAAAATTTATATATCTTGAATGGAGACGTAAAGGTATGAGTGGAGAGCCAAAAAAGGTTGATAGGCGATCTTTTCTCTATGTTGGCCTTGGTGCTGTAGCTTTAGTTGCTATTGGTGCAGCAGCATATATTGCCATGAATCCACCTGTAGTAACACAAACAGTAACTACAGCGACAACGGTGCCAACAACATCTGTGGTAACCACCACAACAGCGACAACTGTTACGACAGCGACGACCACAACTACTGCGACAACA
>Ga0272449_1001100_pt1 | contig 29106 bp, 35 predicted proteins | sample YNPCB0241_FD_198679 | JGI IMG/M metagenome (GOLD analysis project Ga0272449, IMG submission 198679) | Hot spring sediment microbial communities from Yellowstone National Park, WY, United States - YNP-CB-024-1 | ecosystem: Environmental > Aquatic > Thermal springs > Hot (42-90C) > Sediment... | reverse complement strand
TCCATGGTATAAGGAAGCCTTCGAAAGGCTAGGTTTAGAATATAGGCACGAAACCTCACAGAAGGTGTGAAACATTCAAGATGAGAAACAGGATAGAGTTTGGTATACTAAAAGCGAAACTCAGATGCCTACTAGGAGGATTCCCACATAACTCATCCCTCAAATCCATAACCAGATATATAGACTTGTTCACAGCAATATACAACTGGCTGCTCACACACAACCTATCGTAACATCATCCGGCTACATAAGGATAAAAGTTAAAAGTAAGAGTGCAAAGTGGTATATAAGAGAATTGGCAAAAGCAAGAACTACCGAAAGAATTGATGTTTTCATCCGTCTTATAGGTCTTTTATTCCTAATTCTAGGTTTATCTATAGCATACTTTACAGCAACGACTTCTCTTATCCCTCAAATATCGCCTATATACTACTTTATTTCAATCCTATTCATCGTATCTGGCTTGGTTGCTTTAATTTCAAAACTGGATTAAGCAAGTAATTTAACATTATTCCCAGCTGGTGGAGTCAGCTACCAACATCAAGAGTTTTGAAGATAAGTTCATTAGGGACCGGTTCCCTCTTGTACCTACTTATAGCCTTTATTATCAAATATGCTATTTCATTATTACTAGTCTATACTACTGATTATTCATTCCTCATGAATCCACCAAAAGATAGGCCATACCCAGAACAATGGCCATAGACCAAACCACCATATAGAATAAGGAGCACTAGGCCCTATATTAAATGTAAAAGCGCACTTTTTACATTTGATCGTTCTATATCCTATAAGCTCTAACTCCTTAGATGTGCACTTTGGACAGCATAGGTCTTTGATGGATTCTAATGTTATAGGAGGTAAGAAGTATCTATATCTTAAAATTTTATATACCATTAAAAAGATAAAGATAGTCATCAAGCTGAATATAACTAGGAAAAATATTATGAATATAGCTTCTAACATTTCCATCTCCTTCTTAATAAAAGTTGCTTAATTAATTTAAGTAGAGCGATAAAAGGAATTTAAGGGTTGCTCGATTATCTTTTTATGGGTATGTACCAAATATGTGGATATTCTAGCTTGTAATAATCTACAAATAATTCTTTTGATGGTGAAACATTCATTTTTGGCTCCAAAATGTAAAGAAGATTAATATCCTTCTCAAAGCTATGATAAGTGAACATTATATTCTTTTGATAAAAACGAAGGAGAAGACATGTCCACAAAACTACACTTCAGGCAAAAATAGTTAAAAATTAAGAATTTTTGCGTTTAAATCTAATTCGGTTTGATCGTTATGGCTCGCACATTGATAATTATACCTAGAATGTATGGGAAGAGCGAGTTTAGAGAAGCCATATCATATGTTCCTGCTGATTATGACATCAAATCTGAAGAGTTTTGGAGCTATGTAGCTGATAAATTAAAGGTCTTTCAAGGTCGTATTAAGAAGGTCTTTCGAGAATCACTTTCAAAAGATACAAAGGAAGCTTTAAAAGCTGTGAGTGGGGATGAAGAGCGAGGCTACTCTCTGATAATAAGCCTTCTCGAACAGGAGGCTGAGCTAAAGCCAACAGAAGATCCTATCCTGGTGGCTGAAACTGAGTCTTGGCTCAAGATGATAAGAGACTCACCAAGCAATACATTGTTAGAGCTCTATGAGCAGAGCCTTATGGAACGAAATCAACATGTATCAAATATTATAGACAAATCTTTGAGTGAGGATGAGGTTGGTCTATTACTTATCGACTCAAGGCGTAAACTAGAGCTACCCAAAGATATACGCGTTATCAAGGTCTGCCCCTTCGATCCAGCTGATTATTTGAATGCAGAGATTGTCAAAGCAAGGTTGAAGGGTAAAGATGACAATACTAAAAGATAGAAACCGAGTGTAATGTTAAGAAAAAACTGAAATATTTTTTCATTATTATCTTAACATCATCTGATTATAAAAACCATGAGAAGCATCATAAAATTTATGCTAATTAAAGGTTAGCTCTCTAAAAAATAATAGGACAAGCTCATCGTAATAGGTAATTTTTGGTTGGGGATGGATAAAAAGTCTCTAGACACTTTTATTAACCTCTTTAAAAAATGGCATAAAGTATGGGTGGCAAGATAAGAATCGCTCTTATTGGGATAGGTAATTGTGCATGTAGTTTAGTTCAGGGAATAAGTTACTACAGTGAAAACGACTTTAAGAACGGTCTTTGGCATAGGTTGATAGGAAATTATAGAGTCAGTGATTTAGAAGTAGTCGAAGCCTTTGACATAGACGCCAAGAAGATAGGCTTGGACCTTTCTGAAGCAATATTCTCAAAGCCTAACGTGGCAAAAAAGTACTTTGATGTTAATCCCTTAAATGTGAAGGTTAAGAGAGGTTTCTTATTTGACGATCTCCCACATAATTTAAGAAATTCTTTTGATGTTGAGAATGGCGAACCCTATGATATGGTGGATGTATTGAAAGGTAGCAAAGTGGATGTATTGGTGAATCTAATATCATCAGGCTTAGATAAGACATCAAGATTCTATGCTGAAGTTGCCATCGAATCGGGATGTTGCTTTATCAATGCAACACCATCTTTAATAGCTTCTGATGAGAGCATTGTAAAAAATTTCGAAAAAGAGAATTTAGTTGTAGTCGGGGACGATCTTATGAGCCAGTTTGGAGGAACAGTCTTTCATAAAGGCATCCTTGAATTCATGCATAATAGAGGAATAAGAGTCGTGAAAAGTTATCAATTGGATGTTGGAGGAGGAGTTGAGACCTTGAATACTTTAAACGAAGATGTGAGATTCATGAAAAGAAGCATGAAGACAAAAGCCATATCCATCGAACTGCCTTACGAATTTGAAACTGTAGCGGGGACTACTGATTATGTTGATTATATGCAAAATGATAGGACTAGCTATTACTGGATACAGGGAGAAGGCTTTTTAGGCTCATCTGTAAGGTTCGATATATATCTGCGCACATCCGATGGCCCTAATGCTGGAAACGTCTTACTCGATGTGATAAGAGCAGTAAAAGTAGCAAAAGATGAAGGCTATTTTGGTGCACCTCTGGATATTTGTGGCTATGGTTTCAAACATCCCCCGAAGATCGTAAAGCTAAAAGATGCTTATCAGAACTTTGTTTCGAGATATGTAAAATTCTCATAAGGTTTATTTATAGCATTATAATGGAAATATTTGAGCGATAGTATTATAAGTTAGGAGGATAAATTAAAACCATGGCAAGTCAAAGTTGGGCAGAGATTATTAGAGAGAGAAAAAAGTCATTAGAGGCTATGGCACCGAAGGATCGACTTGGCTATGTAGAAGGGTGTATTCAATCTCTTTTAGCAATAAGTCAAAGTATTAACGGTTGGATGCAATGGTTATCAAACCCTATGAAAATGAGTAAATTTAATGAAGAAGAGCTTAAGACCTTCTTTGATAAGTTAAAACAATTTGCTGTAGATTTTCTTGATTTCGATCAAAAGGTTACTGAAAAAGACGAAAGGGAAAGAGAAAAAGAGAGGCCAAGAATAGAGCACTTTAAATAAAGAAATTAGTCTATGATGATCTTCACTAAGAAGTTTTATTAATAGCTACTATCATGCGTAACTTCTACTTATACTTTGAAGTCCTTCCATTACCTGCAAAATTGGTTTTTGGGATAATCTGTTGGCTATATCTTACATCCATCGAACAATATCCTAGTTACTTTATTAGTTACTTTGTAACTTGTAAATTGGGTTTGTTATGTCGTTCGAAGAAGCCAAGGTTATCAAGGATAGAGCTGAAGCCTTTCTTAATAATGCTGAGAGGTTCATCGAAGAAAATGTTTGGGACCTAACTGCTTTTAATATAGAACAGTATTGTCAACTTATGCTTAGGTACAAACTGCTTATAAAGACAGGCACTTATCCTAGGACTCGCTAGATCATAAGGCTTACTCGCGAACTCTCTAAGATATCACAAGGTCTCGAGGTTCTCTTAGAGGGCATTAATATAGTGTACTTGACTAAGATTGAGGACGCATACATAGGCGCCAGATATTTACCTAGGCGTTATGAGAAAAATGAAGTCAAGACTATGCTAGATTTCGTTAAAGAGGTGTTCAAAAAAGTTGTCGAAAGAGTTTGAAGTGTATATAGAATCTGGCAGAAAAGCGTTAGAACAGCTTAAAAAATATATGGAGATAAGAAGGGAGGTTAAAAGGATTGTTAATGAGGTTTTAGGCGATGCTAAGGTCTATGTATTTGGTTCGGTTGTTGAAGGTAGATATACAGCCATGAGTGACATAGATATGCTCATAGTTGTCAACAATATGGATAGGAAAGAAATTTACAAGGTAAAGGCCATAATATATAAAAACATTGATGCACCAATAGAGCTTCATGTAGCGTCTAACGATGAGTTTGAAAATTGGTATAAAAGATTTATACATAAGTTAGAAGAAGTAGTTTGATGCTTTTATATTACCAAAATACAAAAACTTTTGGTACTTATGGAGCTAAAGTTCTCAAGAATTATTAAAAAATTCAATAGTAGAAAATACACATTAGATTTTTACAGCTTCTTTTTACGTCCTTGTAAAGTAAAGGGAATTTAGTTTCAAATATGAGATAAGAATGCTTTTAAATTTGGAGCTTCTTAGCATTTTTGGCTTAGGTTGAGTGAAAAAATAAAACAGAAGGTTTTGAGACTTCTTCGCGAAGATGAAGAGTTTAGATACGCAGTAGCAGGCATGATAGGTTTAGATGAAATTTTAAAGCGATTAGATGCTCATGACCAAAAGTTTGCAGAAATCATCAAAAGATTAGAAGTTCACGATGAGAAGTTTGCTGAGATAGTTAAACGATTAGATGCTCATGACCAAAAGTTTGCAGAAATCATCAAAAGATTAGAAGTTCACGATGAGAAGTTTGCTGAGATAGTTAAACGATTAGATGCTCATGACGAAGAGTTAGTGAGGCTTAGAAAGGATATGCTTCTTGGTTTTGAGCGTATGGATAGGCATTTAAGTGCTTTAGGTGCAAGGTGGGGTTTGATGGCTGAGGAAGCTTTCAGAGAAGGCTTAAAGGCCCTGATAGAGAAGGAATTTGGCTACAGAGTTGAGAGATGGGTTAAATTTGATGAAGAAGGTTTTGTTTTTGGCTACCCGAGCCAAATAGAGATCGATGTAGCTATCCGTAACAAAAAAGCGATTTTAGTGGAAATTAAATCCCAAGCAACAGCCCCAGATGTGTATACACTAAAAAGGAAAGCAGAATTCTACAAATCAAGAGAAAAAAGGGAACCTTCGAAACTACTTATAGTGACACCCTATGCTGAAGAAAAGGCTCTAGAAGCTGCAAAGCATTTAGGTATAGAAATATATACAAAAATTTAAAGATTAAAAGGACTGCTGCCTAACAGTTGAAGATCCGAACGATGAAGGCGAAAAGAAAAAGGTTTAAGCGATGGTCCAATAACCTTTAAAGCTCTTTAAGAGAAATTCGAAAAATCCAATAGCTTACATCCTCATGTGATACTTTCTTTCCATGCTCCTCAATCCTCTTATATACTATCTTACAATAGCTTACATCATCATGTGATACACAACAAATTAACATAGCTTCTGATGTTAACTTTGATTGGGTGCAACCCTTTAATACTTTCCAATAAGCCTCGCCAAAAGCTTCATCATGTTTCCAATCACAAAATTTTGATTTACTGGCTAAAGGTTGTTGATGCATAGACCGAATCCTAATCTATCCTTCTGAGCACATATTTTTTACTTTTGACATTGCCATCCTGACCTTTATAGACTTGAAAATCCAGTTATATTTTTAGCATGGTGTTACTTTTGTTCCGCTGTTATATTTTTTAGATGCCTGGCTATTTTAAGTCCAGCGACTCTGTTTAACAGTTCTTCGTCAGCCGTATAGAAAAAGGTTTTCAAGAGATTGGCTAATGCCAAGTAACTTGCATCATATACTGTTATGTTATATTTGGATGCTATTTTAATGATCTCATTTTTAAGCTGATCCTTAAGTCTCCATTGTTCAAAGCCATATTTGTTTAATGAACGGGCGATATCTGCAAGTTCTTGTTCTGAGTAAGCTCCACTATATTTTAGAGTGTTCAGCACCTCATATTCGAGCGGTGTTGGAACTACAATAGTTATCCGTCCTGAGATGTAGTCGTCTTGAAGCTTTATTGCTTGCTCACTATATCTTTCCTTAAGGTACCATTTTGTTATTACGCTAGCATCTAAAACTACCTTTTCAAGCACCATTCCCTGATCAACTTTGCACTGTCCCATCCCTCTGGGGCAGCTTTCCTGAGTCTTTCGTTGAGTAAAACTGCTTCTGCTATATTGCGGCCATCTTCCTCCTCAATTTTCTTTCTTATAGATTCTCTTATAACCTCGCTCCAGTTCACATACCTTAACCTCTTCATGCGTTCACGAAGCTCTTCGTCCACTTTAACAGTTATGATTTTCATTTTTATATTGATATATACAAGAATTTATGTGTATACTTTTCTATTACAAACCAAAGATAGCTAAATTTTAAAATCGAAACTAAGATGATCAGGACAACTTCGATGTTTTAGACATCATGAATTAGAGCATAATTTGTTACAGTACGGCTGGAAAAGAGTTAAGTAGTCAGAGTTCGGCGAAAGGAGAACTTCAGAGGCTTAATTTTTTCTTTGTTTCAATGAACGCTTTTTTCTTTTATTTTCATATTCTTGTTCTGACACCATTGGTTTTGCAGGTACTCCTTTTACTAATGTGTTAGATGGTACGTCTTTTGTTACTCCGCTTCCTGCGACTATGGAGTTTTCGTGTACTGTGACATTTAAGAGTATTATTACTCATCCTTTGTCGCTCATATCTAGATAACAGTAGTTGGTGGGACTCTAGTGCGTTAAATGAGAGGAAAAATGACCTACAACCATCCATATATGAGCGACCTTTATTATTATAGATGTGGTTAGGCATTTGCTGCGGGGAAATTTATCGTTTAGTAGGCTTATGTTTGGTCCTATGAAGACAATATTTTCCTACCTTGCATTCATCGGATATTGTAACACGGCTCGTATTATACAGTTCGTGCCTATTGTAACATTTTTCCTATGCCGCAGAAGCTTCCTATTCGTGTTTCATTGCCTATAACAACATAGTTCCAGATTATGACTTCTTTGCCGAATTGAACGTTCGCCTATCATACCTTTCCTTTCTTAGGTGTTGTTTTGCAACTAACAAACTACTAAAATGGAAAGACATCTTAAGATAGAGGTCACACTACATCATTGGGGAATCACCGAATATATTAATAGTGATCACTAAAAGATTATCTATGTGGTAACCACATCCAGTCCCATGGCTTTCCTACTCTATGATCATCAACATTACCATTTATAGATTCAGGTATTATTAGATCGTTCCAAGGTCTTCTGATTTCATCAGGATTATTGTAATCATATAGCTTATTAACAAAGTAAATGAGCATTGCTGGTTCATATCCTATAACTTTAAAGCCATGCCAATATTTGCCTGGAATTCTTACTACTTGTAGATTTTCGCCAGTAGATATTATTTCATCAAGTTCTTTAGTATTATCATCAAATGCACATATCTTTAAAGCACCTTTCAAAACAATAAAATAATCTACTTGACCTCTCTCATGCTTATGCCATGCTCTAATTATTCCTGGATATGTTATTGAGAAATTGGCTTGAACTATTTCATCTTCTCCTAAAATATCTTTCCAGTCTAAGCGAATAAGTTCTGAGAAGAATCCTCTCTCATCAACATTTCTTTTCAAAGGCTTGATCATTATTCCTGGGAGCATTTAAAATCCTCCTAATCAAGCTCGGTTTTTAGCTTAGTTAAAGCTTTAGATAATTCCAATGGCTTTGTCTTTAGTGTTGAGAGAGCTTTTGAGACATTTAGAGAAGAATCTTTTGGTCTCTTAGCAATCCATGACATATCTTCAATTCTAGAAGGAATGATTAAATTCTTATCCAAATTAAATATATCTGCCAACATAGTAGCCATTTCAATCCTGCTTACTCTAGAAGCACCAGCCAAATGATATACTCCTGTTAGCTTTCTTTCAATAACTTCGATAAGCATCTCAGCCAAGTTAGTATTTAATGTAGGTGAAGCATACTGATTTACAACTTTAACAACCTCGCCCCTCTTAAATTTCTCCAAAAGCCAGAGGGCAAAGTTCACTTTTCCCCTAACAGGCTTTGAGCCATAGAGTACACTTGTCCTAGCTATACAAAAATCTTCATATTGTTCCATTATAGCCTCCTCGCCCTTCAGCTTAGTATAACCATAGAAATTAACAGGATTAGGATCATCGTCTTCTTTATAGAAGCTTCTATCTCCATAAAATACATAATCTGTAGAGATATAGATGATAAACGACCCTATTTTTCTTGCAGCTTTAGCTACATTCATTGTTCCTTCATAATTAACTTTTATAGCTAGATCTTTCTCAACTTCACACTTATCTACATCAGTTAAAGCTGCTGCATGCACTATCATATCAGGCTTAATTGAGTTCATGACTTTTTCAACTTCACTTAATTCTGTGATGTTCAGCTTAACAGGCTTCCCTAAACTAGGAAGATGATCATTATATGCTGAATAAACATCATAACCTTTCATTAAAGCTAAATCTACAAGCTTAGAACCAAGAAGGCCGCTAGCCCCTGTTACGAGAATTTTCGTTACCATTTCAGCTTCCATGGTGTTGAGTTTAAAACTTGATCTTTAGCTAATGGTCTCCACCAATTTTCATTATTTATATACCATCTCACAGTCTTCTTCAAAGCTTCCTCAAAACTATATTTAGGCTTCCAGCCAAGCTCTGATCTGATTTTTGAAGAATCTAAGCTGTATCTAAGATCATGACCAGGTCTATCTTCAACAAATTCTATTAAATCTAAGGGTTTACCAATTATTTTAAGAACCTTAGAGATAATTTGTAAGTTGCTTAACTCATTACCACTAGAAATATTATAAATTTCACCTGATCTTCCCTTCTTTAAGACAAGGTCTAAAGCTTCGCAATGATCAAGAACATAAATCCAATCTCTAACATTCTTTCCTTTACCATATATTGGAATCTTCAAGCCAAGAATAGCTCTGATTATAGCTTTAGGAATTAGCTTTTCTGGAAACTGATAAGGACCAAAGTTGTTCGTACAACGAGTGATTATAGCTTTGATACCATATGTTCTCACATAGGATAATATGAGTAAGTCTGCAGATGCCTTAGATGCAGAGTAAGGCGAAGAAGGTCTTAGAGAATCGCTCTCTTTAAAAGAGCCAATGGCAATATCACCATAAACTTCATCAGTTCCAATATGAAGTAAAAGTGCATCTTTGTTGTTCTTTCTTAAAGACTCAAGAATATTATATACGCCTAAAGTGTTACTATGAATAAAGGGCCAAGGATCTGCAATACTTCTATCTACATGAGTTTGAGCAGCAAAATTAACTATAGTATCAATATCTCTAATTATTTCAGAGATTAAACCATAATTCGTTATATCTCCTTTGATGAAATTATATCTTTCATCATTCTCATATTCCTTAAGATTAAATGGATTAGAACCATAGCTCATATTATCAACATTGATCAGTTTTATGTTATCATATTTGTTTAATATGTATCGGATAAAATTGCTACCTATGAATCCTAGCCCGCCTGCTATAAGAATTCTACTCATCATAAATCAACTATTGACTTTTCTCCTAGAATGAACCTTCTACCCTTTGGTCTAGCATTTGCATTAGATGATATATTTGAGTAAGGTCCTATAAGGCTGTCAACAATTCTTTCATTCACATCTATTATACAATTGTCCATTATTATTGAGTTTTCGATCTCACTTCTTTTTACTATCACATTATTTCCAATGCTCGTATAAGGACCGATATAAACTCCAGATTCTATTATGCTATTCTCTCCTATGATAGCTGGTCCTCTTATCAATGAACCTTTCTTCACTAAACTTCCTTTGCCTATTGATACTCTTCCTTGAATACAAGAATCATCTTCAATGCTCCCTTCAACTTTAGGTATTAATTCATCTAATACAAGCCTATTTGCATCAAGTATATCTTCAGGAGTTCCAGTATCTTTCCACCATATTTTAACAAAGTCATATCCAACATTATAACCTTTATCTATGAGCATTTGAATGGCTTCTGTTATCTCTAACTCACCTCTCCAAGAAGGTTTAAGTTGTTTAATCATATCAAAAATAATTGGTGTGAAGAAGTATATACCTGTTAATGCGTAGTTACTTGGAGGGATCTTTGGCTTTTCGATGAGCTTAATCAAACTGCCTTTCTCATCAAATTCAGCTACACCAAACCTTTGAGGATCTTTAACTTCACAAAGTAAGATCATGGCATCAAAGTTCGATCTTTCAAACTTCTCTACAAAATTATTAATGCCACCTTTAAGTAAATTATCCCCAAGATAGACAACAAATTTATCTTGATCAACAAATTCCTCACATAAGCTAATTGCATGAGCTATTCCTTTAGGCTTATCTTGATGAATATAAGATATTTTAACACCAAAATTACTTCCATTATTATAATACTCCTTAACTTTTTCAGGACAAATATCTCCTAAAATAATGGATATATCTTTAATTCCAGAATCCCTTAAATCTTCTAAAGCGTATTGAGAGATAGGTTTGTTTGCAATTGGTATTAGTTGCTTAGGTCCAGTATGAGTTAATGGTCTAAGCCTAGTTCCATGACCGCCATGAAGAATTATACCTTTCATATCAAAAACATAATTTTATTAAGAAGATATATAACAATTCACTTGCTTTTTTGCGATACTGTTAAGTTTTACACATAAGAGACCATACTATCTGAAAGTAAATACGCTTTAGGCTTTTGTAAAATGTCATCCTATCCTTCTATTTTTAAATTGGCTATGGAAGTATATATTAAGAGGTGGTTTCAAAATATTTAATTCTTCTATTGCTTATTTTGTTTATGGAGTTTTTGTGAGTAAACTGATGATTAGCGGGGTGTTATTTCAGCCTTTCTTCCCCTGAGAGGTAGGGGGGCTTTAAGTGATGATAGATCTTTGATTAACGGTATTCTATATATGGTTACTACTGGCTGTAGGTGGCGTGAAATGCTTAGGAAGTATAGATCACACGTAACTGCTCGGAGAAGACTTAGGAAGCTTCAGGAGGAGTATGGAGTAGGATAATGGAATTTTTTCTCATCTATGAGGAGCTGCGAATGTGTAGCAATAGCACAATTGTGGAGGAGGATATGATGGATTCAAGCATACGAAGAGGACATAGTTGTATGTAATAGTTGATGAGGAGTCAATGCTCTAAGATGTTCAATTATCTATACGATAAGATGAAAAATAAGCCTGAGGGGTTTATGGAGATCCAGCATATGATGTAGATGAGATAAGGGATAGGTTGGAGGAGGACGGTGTTCAAGCAAATATACCAGTAAACCCTAGAAATGGAAGAAGACAAATACCATACGATGAAAAGGGGTAATAGGGCGATGGGTGCGGCTATAGAGATTTAATCCATGGCTTAAGATGCTCAGAAGAGCTGTAGTAAGGTGTGGACTATGAAAGAATTAAATATTTTGAAACCACCTCTAAGTTAAATATGAGTCATATTGACATTATCATCCTGTCTTTAGAAAATGTCGGATTTACAAAACAATGCGTTAAGTCCATAAAAGACTACACGACTTTGCCCTATCACATTATTATTGTTGATAACGGAAGTTCCCAAGAGACTATTGATGAACTAAAGAAGATCGATGGTGTAAAATTGATTCTTAATAGCATAAATAAAGGGTTTGCTGGGGGAAATAACATAGGGATAAAAGAATGTAATGGAGAGTACGTTGTTTTACTTAATAACGATACAAAAGTTACAAAAGGTTGGCTTGAGGAGATGGTAAAAATGGCAGAATCAGATGATAGAATAGGTATAGTAGGTTGTAAATTGCTTTATCCTGATGATACTATACAACATGCTGGAATAAAATTCAGAGGATTATCTCCTTTCCATATAGGGGTCGGATTGCCAAAAAAATACTATTGTAAACCTAAAGAATGTAAAGCAGTCACATTTGCTTGTGTTCTAATAAAAAGGAAACTGTTTGACAGCGGTATTTGGCTTGACGAAAGATACTATCCCGCTGTTTTTGAAGATATTGATTTCTGCTTTCAAGCTTTACAAAAGGGATGGAAGATAATGTATTGCCCTAGCGCTATAGTTTATCATTATGAGAGTATAACTTTGAAGAGTAATTTCCAGAAACAAAGATATGAGATAATTAAGAGAAATCTTTTAAGGCTTAAGCAAAAGTGGAAAGATAATGCTCCTGTTAAACCCAAAGTAAAGATTCTTAGAATTGCTTACGATTCTTATGCCTTTATTATTGATAAAATAAACATAATTCGTTTGATTATAATCTCTTCCTTCTTTAGACTTTATTTCCACCTTAAATTAAAACCATTAAAAATAGTCTTTGATCACTTAACCAATAGTATTCACAACATCAATAAGAATAAGATGGGAAAAATGGATTAAAAGAAGAAAATATGAAGAACAATTAAGAAAACTTGTCAGTCAACCTTAGAGAAATAATAAATGATGAAATACAACTTGTCTATCACAACCCGTTCTTTCCATGATTTTTCTACTTTCAATGATGCCTTTTAAAACATTAAAGCGAATTAGGGGATAAATATATATCGCTTGAAGGCATCTCTTTTTAATAGCTATATGTAAGCCGCGAATAGGGCTAAAAAGAAAACGCATAACCATTCTTTTAAGATTTATCGGCTTGTTAACTAATATCATATTTAGTGCATCATAGCATGTACCATACCAATAACGATGAGCTAGTTCATCCTTCAATCCTTTTCTCAGGTGGATGGATTTTACTGTGTAGTCGACCTTCCACTCATATCCGCTCAAGTATGTTTGATAAGCTAGCACTTTATCCACACCTGCTGATACAGATAATTTTGGAAATCCACCTAACCTGCGAATTACTGCTGTTTTGTAGATAGTGTTATCAAGAGTCTTACCATATAGAAACTTGTCAAAATTAAACTTTTCAGCCTCTTGTGCTTTATGATACCTCTCAAAAGCGTATTCTTCGATCTTCCAGATGGCTTCTAGCCCGACAGATAATCTAATTCCTGAAGCTACTGCAACTCTTTTATGTGACAAATATTTAGGAATCTTCTGCCACCAATCATGAGCCAAGAGTAGGTCTTGCTCGATACTTATGAAATAATCTGATTTCACATGTTTTAGAGCTGTGTTTGCTCCATCGCTTATTCCCAGTCCTTCATTAAAAATAACTTGCCATCCAAAAGATTTTGCTATTTCCCTTGTCTCATCGACACTGTGGTCATCCACAATTATGCGGTTGTTAACAAATTCATATGGTATCACTTCATTGACTCTCTTTAAGACTAATGGTAGCGTTTCAGCACCATTCTTAGTCCACATCACTAAATCTACTCTCTTGATCAAATTTTTCACTTCTTCGTTTTTTTACATATGTTGCTTCAATGAAGAATCCCAATTACCATCATATATAAATAACGCCTATTCTAACGCGTTCTTAATAATCCAGTTTCATTTCCAAAATATCTGGCTTCAGTATATACAAGAGCGAGTTTTTCATTGGTTAACATCTCCTAAGGGTTTTTTGACATAAGAAGGTGCTAGGATATCATCTGCGCTTAAAACAATGAAATAATCAGCTTGGCTTATTTTTATGCCTTTATTAATAGCCATAGCTAACCCCTGATTCATAACTTCAATATACTTTGCTGAATATCTTTTGACTATTTCTTTTGTATTATTTGTAAAGCCGTAATTAACTACTATAACCTTCAATTTTTTGTATGTTTGCTTCATTACACTATCTAGCGCATCTGTCAAATAAAGCTCATAATTATAGCAAGGTATTATTATGCTGACCAAAGGTTGCTGAGATTCCAGACCCAATTTCTAATCTATCTCTCTGAATAGTGATGTATATCTTTTTTAACTTTATTGTGGCATTGCCCTTCCTGACCATTTTTTCTACTTCTAGTTTCCAAGCTTTCTCCCCAAGTCTTCTATCGAAATAATTATCTGATTTTTTCTCCTTATGCGATTATAGTTAATACGACAAGGGAGAACGAATAACTCACAGTCTCAATTTTTATTTAAACATTCCTTATATATTCTTAAGTATTCATCAAGAGTGCGCTTCCAATCGTACTGGCTTTTCACTCTTTCCTTTGCTTTATCTGCTATAGATTTGCGAAGCCCTTCGTCTTGCAACAATTGCTTTATCAATCTTGAAAGCTCAACATAATCACCAACCTTAAATAAGAATCCATTCTCTCCATCTTCGATCAACTCTGTAATCCCTCCTATTCTTGATGCTATAACAGTAGTGCCAGCTGCGAAGGCTTCTAGAATTACTGTGGGCAAACCTTCAATAAGACTAGGCACGACCAACAATTCTGATGAGGCTATAAGCCTTATAACCTCTTGCCAAGGTCTACCATAAACTGTTATGAGTTCATAGTCTGGAGAGAGCTTAAAAGCTTTTATCAAGACATCATACCCTTTTTCTTTCGTCTTCCTCCCTACATATGCAACTCTTCTCGGCTTTTTCTCTACATTTATACATATTTTCTCAATTCTTAATGTGTCAACAGCATTCGGGACATAATCAACACTAAAGCCCATCTTGCTATAAATATCTGCAGTATCTTTACTTATGCAAGTAATTCGATCAGCCCAGTGCAAAGCTATCTTCTCATAAAACTTCATCATTCTTCCTAAAGCTTTACCATGTAAAAGTTCGATTTGCGATGAATAATAACCATGGATGGATAGCACTTTTTTACCCTTCATAGTCCTTGATGGGATCATGCTTGGCAAGTTATGGGCGTGAATTATATTCGCTTTTTCTCTTTTTAGGCATGCAAATAAAGCCCAGCTCAGATTTTTAAGGTTCTTGATGGGAATATATGGCGTGTTTTTTGTGGATATAACGGAGACATCGTATCTCCTCTCCCTCAACTTCTCTGAGAGAGTTTCGACATGTCTACCAACCCCTGATGTCCCGCCAAAGGTGGGAGAGATGAGCTTGATTCTCATTTAATCACTAGTCTGTTTACCAGTTAAAGGTAGATAACCTTTAGGAAGACTAAAATTCATTTATTGAGTACCAGAAATTTTATTCATGTCAAAAAATTCACTCATGATTATGAACTCTTAAAGCAATCTAATGTATAGCCTCTGACTTGAAGCTCGCTAAGAAATATAGAAGAAAGGCAGAATTGGTTTTTATCGCCTCCTATCAGTATCCTTTTAACTTTAACACCATCAGTTGCATTAGTCCATGAGATTATGATTTGAGTTTGTAAGTCTGCCTCTACTATAAAGATAAAAGATTTAGTGATCTAAACTTAGTTGACAATAAGGATTGTGAGCCTAGTTGAATTATTCAAGAATATTGGTAACTGGAGGAGCAGGCTTCATTGGAAGTCATATAGTGGATAGGCTCCTTCAAGAAGGCTTTGAAGTAATAGTTTTAGATAATTTATCTACAGGTAGAATTACTAACGTAAAGCATCATTTAAAGAATAAAAGGTTTAAGATGATAAAAGGAGATGTAAGAGAAGAAAAAATTTTGAGAAAAGCATTAAAAGGGGTAGAAGCTGTTATTCATGAAGCAGCCATTAGTAGCGTAGAAGAATCTATCAAAGATCCGATTAAAACAAATGATATCAACCTAAATGGTACTTTGAATTTATTGAATTTGAGTGTAAAAGAAGGAGTGAAACGCTTTGTATTCGCTTCATCAGCATCTGTCTATGGAGATTTGAGTCCTCCTCTAAGAGAAGATTCCCAACCTAAGCCCATATCTCCTTATGCAGTCTCTAAGCTTTCTGGTGAGTATTATTGTAAAATCTTTCATAAGATTTATAGATTAGAAACTATATGTTTGAGATACTTTAATGTTTATGGACCGAGGCAAAGAAATAACCAATATAGTAGTGTAATAATGAATTTCATCAATAGCATAAAGAAGAATAAACCCTTAGTAATATTTGGTGATGGTTTACAAACAAGAGATTTCATTTACATTAGTGATGTTGTAGAAGCAAGCATCATAGCTTTAAAGAGTAAAGAAGGGGTTGGAGAAGTCTTTAACATAGCAACAGGAAAGCCTATCACTATTAATGAATTAGCTCAAATCATAATCGAGCTTAGTGAAAAGAATAATCTTATACCTATTCATGCTGAACCAAGAAAAGGAGATATAAGGCATAGTTATGCAGATATAGAAAAAGCAGAAAGAATCTTGAAATTTAAGGCAAAGGTATCGCTAGAGGAAGGATTGAAAAGCGTAATAACATCTGAAAACCTAATTCTTTAATAATTAAAGAAACTTGTCATAGAAACCTTGATTCGTTTATGTCTGTTCAAAATAATTAAAAGAAAGTTTTTTAAACCATACAAAAGTAATTTCATAAGCCCGAGAATAAAAGGGCTTAATAGTTGAACCTGCCAAATACGCTGCCTTAGGAAAAAATTTACCTAAGAGAATAATTTGGGCATTAAAGCATAAAATATCCTTGAGCACGTAAAAGCGTAGCTCTACTAACAGACTTTAAACTTAGGGGCATACTTAACGATCTTATGGACTTTCTGACACTCTTGTCAAAAAACAAACCAATGTGATGCCCTAATAACAGAGGACAAATACACAAAGCATCAAAGAGAAATATTGAGATTGTAATAACGAGAAAAATCCAAATATAAGCTGATCCTTTGACAATACTTCAACTACAGGTTCAGATGCATATTCCTAGCATTCATTAATTACTCTTTTGATTCTTCAATGCTGGATTTTTTAGAGCGCCATAATTTAGGATAAGTTCCAGGCTTCATTATTACGCGCTTTGTTGAAAAGGCTATGCCTTTGCTAGCATCTTCTATCTCCTTTGTTGACATCAAAGCCTCTCCTATTGCTACTAGCTCTTTTTTCAAAGTGTAAATACAAACAACGTCTCCTTTTACAATATCCGATGATAATTGCAATATTCCAGGAATTGCTAACTTTGCTCCATGGCATATTGCATCGACTGCAGAGTCACGAATTACTACTGATTTGACAGAGGATATTGCGAACTCTATAGGCTTTATCAATTTTCTAATCTTATCCTCCTTTTTATCCTCCTTCCACTCATAAACAGCATCCAATAAATCATGAAGCCTTACAAATCCATTCGATTCGCTTAGATTGCTAACTCTAGTCCTTCTTAGCTCTACCATAGTGGCACCACAGCCTAAAACTTCTCCAATATCATAGATGAGCTTTCTCACATAAGTCCCAGCCTGACAAAGAACTCTTAAAAGGATAAGCTTACCCTTTTGCTCTAATAATTCTAGTTCATAGATTTTTCGAGTCCTTATCTCTCTCTTGACAGAAGATCTTTGAGGAGGTCTTTGATAGATTTCTCCAACAAATTCAGATAAAACACTTTTTAACTTGGTTTCACTTACAGGATCATGAATTCTTGCAACAGCATAATACTCTTTAGGTCCAAGTAGAAGTAATGATAAGGCTTTAGTTGCCTCTCCTAAACCTATGGGCAGTAAACCAGTTACAGGAGGATCAAGAGTACCACTATGACCAGCTTTATCAACTCCTAGCATCTTTCTTACCCATGATACTACTTCATGGCTAGTAGGTCCTGATGGTTTATCGAGAAGAATTATCCCATAATCTAAAAGAACCTCAATTGGGCGTTTGTAAGGATAATAGCCATAACTCTCATCAGTCAAATCTTCATCTATTGTAACCAAACTTTGCAAGATCCTTCCCTTGATTTAATTGTTAAACTAGGCTAAAAACTCTTTATGTAAAGATCGATAGCCTTTGATACTATTTCATACACTCCATCAGGATCGAACTTATCTGTATTCAAAATCATATCAAAAGGAGAGAAATCTTCACCAAAGTCAAATCCATATAGTTTTTTGTATATTCTCTTAGTCCTTTCGTCTTTATCTTTTATGATTTTCATAACACTCTCAACTTCCATGGAATCTCTTTTTGCAGCTCTCTTAGCCCTAACCTCTAAAGAAGCCTTCAACCAGATTTTGAAGGCTTCTCCTTTAAAGAGCCATGGCATAGTCCAACTATCAAGCACTACTCTACCTTTTTCTGCCATTTCAAGTAGTTTCTCATCCACTTTCTCATCGAACCTTCTATCCTTCTCCCTTTCTTCTAAGAATTTTAGACCTTCCTTGCTCTCCCACCAACCATTACCTTTTGGTTCATATCCTTTCTCTATTGCTAACTGCTTCAGAGCATCTCCCCCTGAAAAATAGCTTAAGTTATAACTTTCAGCTATTCTCTTTGCTAAAGTGCTCTTTCCAGAGCCTGCCATACCTGATATACATATCACGATTTTCTTAACGCTCATCATCTCACTTTTATCAATCTAAGCTAGTGCCAAGAAGCTTTGTTATTATTCCACTAAAGGCTAAAGATGATATCAAGTACCACCATATCAATCCTATATCCGATACTAGAGTAAAAGGGTTAAGAACAGGTATTATGGGTATGGGTGATACAGCAACGATAGTATTGTAACCACCAACAAAAAGGGCAAGAAGGTAATATATGATTATGAATGGAATAAAGAAGAAGAGCATAGGTTTTATTCTTTCAGCGCTTACCTTCATCTCCAAACTCATCATCTGCTTCTCCTTTTTTCTCAACTTTTCCTCTTTAGCCTTATTCTTGGTGAGTATGGCTTGCCTCAATTCTCTTCTGAAGGCTCTAACCTCAGCACGAATTCTTCTTGCCCTCTCTATATCTGTAAAATGGCGAGTAGCTAAATTAGATATTAAATTCAGGATTATGGCAGTCAATGCTACCAATAGAGTATGCACTATGTTGATTTCTGTCATTTATACCACCCCAAGAGCACTCAATATCTGGTTAGCAGCCTCTTCTATATGATCTTCTCTATTCATGACTATGAGTATAGGAGCTCCGGTTATTATTCCTGTAGCACTCAACATGCTTCTCGCTATCTCGATCTCTCTGACAATCTCTACTTCATCAACAAAATCTCTATACCTGCTAGAATCTCTCATGCGCCTCATGATTATCTCATTAGGTAGAGCCTCTATCAGAATAACATTACTAGGTGATAAAGTCCTTAATACCTCAAGGGGAAGACCAGGCCAATACCCTTCTTTTGTATTGATCATAAGATGAGTATCTATAATCAAAAAATTTGTTTCCATCTTCGCTATCCTTTCAGCAGCTTCTATCTGAAGCCTTCTTTGCTCTTCTATCGGTAACTTTCTTATTTCATCTCTATGCTTGATGCCAAGCTTTTTTGCCTCTTCGAACATAACTGTACCATATACTACAGCCTCTACGGCAAGCCTCTTTTTCTTTATGATCTCTACCACTTTATTAACAACTGTTGTCTTACCAACTCCTGGAATACCTACTATTATAACCCTCTTTACCAAAGGCAGCACCTTATAGAAACGGTTAATCAAAAATTTTAGTTAAAATGTTTTTCTTATTTACCTTCTAATTATTGGTAATGCTGTAATTTTTTAAGTTTTAAAAGCCATAGATGAAGAGCTTGAGGATAGCCTTAAATTTGCTTCCTAAAAATGACTTGTATCTTACCTTCTACCTAAAACTCCTGCAAGCCTTGGTAACATCGTTTCGAACTGCTCTCTCACAAGAATTTGGTAATACTGCATGATTATGCCTATCATCAGAAGTATTCCTGTTCCAGTGCCAAAAACTCCTAAAAGGTCTGATAGAGAAGCTATGAGACCTATGATAAGACCTCCTAGTATGGTAATAGGTGGTATATATTTGGATAGAACGGTTCCTATTGATGTTTCTGCCCTTCTGAAGCCTGGCACTTGAACTTCTGAATCTATAAGACTTTTGGCTACATCTTTAGGTGATAGCCCTCCTATCTCCACCCAAAGCTTAGAGAAGATAATTGCTAAAGTCACCATAAAAAATACATAGGAAAGAGCCCTTAAAGGATTTGCCATAGCAGCCTGTAAACCGTGCACCGGACTAATATAATAAACTAAACCACCCGTTGGATAAACTACACTTCCTGTAAATTGATCAACAGTTCCAGTCCCTATCCAGTTTAGCCAAGGATTAGAATTATCCATATTATAATTGGACCATATGAACTGTGAGAAGAATGTGATATTCGTCAATAAAACTGAAGCCAATATCACTGGGACATTCGATACATAAAGCAACTTGATAGGATAGACACCAGAGAATCCTTTATACTTTGATGATGTTATAGGAATTTCGATTCTTGTTCCTTCAGCATAGATTAGTATAAGAATTACAACTATAGTCATGATAAATCCTATCAGGCTTGGTAGAGTACTAGGTCTTAGTATAACTTCATTAAACGATCCTCTAAGCAAAGCATCGATTAGAAAAGGAAAAAAGCCAAAAGGTTCGATCTTTGGAACTTCTTGAGTACCCACATTTACTGTTAAAGGATTGAAAAGGTCCCATACTATCCTTTGGGCTACTCCTGCCATTATGAAAAGGCTTATGCCACTACCAAGACCCCAACCCTTTTGAACGAGCTCATCGAAGAGCATCACCATAACACTAGCACTGAAGAGTTGTATCACTATTATACCCATAGCAAAGAAAGATAGATTCCTACCATATGCTCCTCCTATTACGTAGCCCAAAGCTTCTATGAGTATGACAATTATAGTCAAGAATTTAGTAGCGGCTGTGAATAGAGCCCTATCCTCAGGCTTTTTAAAATCCAGTTTTATTATGTCAGCTCCTTTTAGAAGTTGTGTAATCAAGCCTGCTGTTACTATAGGGCCTATACCAAGCTCCATAAGAGTGCCTTGACTTGATGCAAAGATTATTCTTGAGTAAGCTAAAGGGTCTGTGCCTGGTTTTCCAACTCCATACAATGGAATTTCAGCCATGATAAGGTAAATAGCTAAGACTAAAGCTGTCCAGACCAGCCTCATAGTCAAGGACAATTTTCTTTGAGGCTTAGGAACTTCTGGTAATATTGAAGAAACATTTCTTATAAAAGAAGAGAAACTCATCTTCTTTACCTTGTTTCTAATATTCCTCCAGCCTTTTCTATTTTATCCTTTGCACTTTTTGTGAAGGATTTGGCTATAACATAATAAGGATGTTCAGCTTTCCCGTTTCCAAGGAGCTTATCATAGCCTAGATTAACAAGGTCTATCACAACTTTATCATCCTTTTTCTCAATCTTGCCACTCTTCAATAGCTTATCATATAATTCATTTAATTGGCTAACATTGATCCATCTTTTCGCCATAGTTCTCTTTGGTGGCTTAAATTCGTCTCTTCCAAAATGATCTGGTGCATACTTAACAGTCCAGCTCCATTTGTGCTTATGAAGACCTGCTTTGCCTTTTCCTCCTCTCCCACCGCTTTTCCTGTGCTGGCCTACTTGTCCATAACCAACGGTCCTTGACCCTCTTAATTTTCTAGTTTTTCTTAAGCGAGTCGGCATCCTTAGCACCTAGTAAATTTTATTATATCATCTTTTCAACGATAGAGATTAGTTCAGGGAATTCTCCTAATACTCCTCCTTGTGAATACTGGCGCCTTGTTGAACGCTTAAAACCTCCTTTAGGTGGCGATAAAGCAAAAAAGGGCTTTATTCCCTTAACTTCTTTTAAAGAAATTTCTCCATTTTCTAAAGATCTTACAATATCACTAAAACTCTTAAAATTCATCTTTTCAATCTCCTTTAAGCTTAAAGGTTTCCAACCTTCCTTTCTACCTCTTTTTTCGATCAATTTTGAAATGAAAGAAGCATCTACAGGGCACCATGCAATATGATCCTTAGCTAATTTAAGCATGCCTCTATAGTCTGGAGTATCTGGGATTATTGTTGCCCTAAATCTTTTTGTCAGATGAAGTTGTTCAAGAACCTTTTTTACAGGCTCTCGGACATTTATAGTACCACGAATCCTCACGACAAGAAGACTTTTTGTCAAAGCTTTATCCCTGCCCTAGGTTGAGACTGTGAGTTTTCTTTAAGGCATCGTAGACTGCGTAGGCTATTGAAGATAAAGTGCTTGTAGAGCCATAGGTTCTCGTCCAAGCATCTTTCACCCCAGCCAAAGATAGTAGATTTCTTACTTTTTCTCCAGCAACAAGCCCAAGCCCTCTAGGACCTGGGATTATCACTATTCTCACACTACCACATTTACCCACAGTCTTAAATGGAAGTGAATGAGGGGTCATACATCTACATTCCCAACTACCACAACCTAGTTTTACAGGAATTATGTTCAATAAAGCGATACTCGTCGCTTTCTCTATGGCTAGCCTCATCTGGCTAGCTTTTTCTTTACCAACACCAAACCATCCATTTTCATTCCCTAAAGCAATTACTGCGCTAAACCTAGTCCTTTCGCCTGCATCTGTCTGCTTTTGGACTATTCCTGCCCCAATCAGAATGGTCTTTAGATCTGGTAATAGCTTCTTTACTATCTCTGGCTCCTTTATCTTCATCCCACTCTCAAAGATTTCTTCTAAAGATGTGATCTTCCCTTCAGCTACAAGTCTTCCTAGCCTTGTTTTAGGCGTCCAAGTTTGAATAACTTGTTCACTCATACCTTGCCCACCTTAAAGCTTTCTATTATCCTTTTGCGAACATCTTCAAAGCGTTCAGGAATTAATTCTGGGTTAAAGTTTTTGCTGATAAGATTTGAGAACCTCATACTGTAAAGCACTTTGTCTTTTTCTAGCAAGTATTTGGCATAATCAGCTATATGCTTACCTTTGAGTCTTTCTTCAGATGGCAGAGTTTCATGATTTATAGGTATGGATAAGCCTGCATCCAATAATCCTTTGACTATAGCTGTTATGCGTGAGTTAGGTACAAATCTTCTTAATCCTGTGTATAGTATAGCCTCTTTCACCTTATCTTTAGCTTTAAGTCCTGCCAAAAATCCTGTAAGATATGCTGCTGGTATATTCTTTCTTGAACCCATCCATCCAAACTTTATCAACTCCCTTGAGTGGGCTGATGCTAAGACTACATCTCCTTCTTTCCTAGGTGATAATATCTGGACTAAAATATTCTTTCCACTTATAAATGTAGATACGAAGGGCAATCGACTCATGATTACTGCTTTTCTCTTTCTATAATTTGTCTTGCCTTCTCTCCTTCTACGCAGGATTGGAACATAACTATTTTTCATAATTTCATCTTACACTCCTGCCTAGTAGGCTCATCTGCTCTTTAAGGTGCTTGACCGATCTGATTTGGCCACCTTTAATCTGCAAATAAAGCTTGTTAAACACATCGTTTGTTATATCACCCTTTTCTTTGGCTTTCTTCAGATATCTTCTCATGGCTCGAACCTTTGTAACCCAGAGTCTCTTTCTTGGTAATCTAGCACCAATAGAACCCTTTTTTGAACCACTCCCCCTTCCACGCTTCTTCTTTTGAGCCTTTTTCTTTCTAATCCTGCCTCTAGATACGCCCTTGGCAGGTTCAGCCCAGATTATACCCTCTTTAATAAGAGCTCTTATATCATCTCTCGTAATAGCATCTGCTACCCTTTCGAGATTGTTAGGATCTATCCTAACCCTGTTTACACCTACGCCAAGTACTTTTGCAGCCATTGCCTTCTTGTTGCTTATGTTCAAGCTTTACAAGCACCTGATTAACCTATTTTGCTCATCAATTTTATTGCTTTTTATTCTGAAGCCTCTACTTTAGCCTTTCTTATACCTGTCGGGTTTAAGACTTTTATGCCAAGTTCTTTTGCTTTCTCCAACAGTTCTGCACGCTTCTTAGCCCCTAAGCTTGATGCGAATCTAGCAGCGTCTCTCTCAGGATCAAGCCCCTTAAGTTCATCCAAATTATGAACCAATACATCCCTATATCCAGAGGGATGAAGCCCCCTTACCAATCTTGGTCCTCTATATCCAACTTTCACTACCTTTGGCCAGCCTTTAACCCTTAATCTCATCTTGCTGTCTATACCTTTTGGCTTTCTCCACTTCTCACTTATTCTCTTGTATCTCCACGACTCCTGCCTAACAAACTTTGGGCGATTATCATCTATTTTCTCTCTTAGCTTCAAAAGCTGCATCAAATTCGATTTATTCTCTCCTTCTGTCCCATGATACTCTTTAGATTCATTTTTCTTTGCCATACCTTTAACCCTTCTCATAAATGTATATTCCATCAAGAAAAACTCTTTGATCCTTTCTTTTTACAGTAGTTGCCTGCTCTATATTGGCCGCTGTTTGTCCAACGTCCTCTAATGAGATGCCTTTAACTATGATATCATCACCTTCAACAGTGACTTTACAATCTCCAACTATCATCGCTTTGCGCGGCGACCTTTCTCCATAAAAGTTTTCTATTATCACTTCTTTGCCCTTCACTTTGACAGAAATTGGAAAATGTGTGAATACAACCTTGAGTTTATAAGTAAATCCCTTTGTCACACCTTTAATCATATTTTTAATAATGGATCTAGCTGTATTGGCAATACTCATATCAGACCTTTTCTTGCCCAATGGCCGGACTAATATCTTATTACCCTCTTGCAAAACTTGGGCCTTTATCTTAGAAAAGTCTTTTCTACATTCGCCTAAAGGTCCCTTGATGGTAAGCATGTTGTTATCTAACTTTGCTGTAACGCCATCTGGAAGTTCCAATGTTATTTGTTCGATTTCGCTCTGCATTTTTGATCGCATTACCAAAAGTAAAAACGATGGGCTTTTATGCTTTTGCCATAAAATTATCACTTAATAATTTTGGAATCTTCAAACTATCTTGATCGATGGTTCTTCGATGTTGTTTTGGTACATTATATTCATCAAAATAGGGGCAAGCGCCTCTAATAGCCTAGAAACTACCAAAGGTCCTGTATAAATAGGTCTTAGATTAGGAATTTGTAATATTAATTTTGAGATTAGCTTCATTGCTTCATTATCATCACTCGCTATTAAAGCATCACAATTAATACTAAGACTAAGGTCACAGAGTTTTTTTGCAGGTATGGTATGAAAAGTTGAGACCACTTTTTTTGATCTCAATTCAAAGGATATGACTTCAGCAGCAGAAGCTTGTATAATCGATGATGGGTTCTGGGGGTCATTTATATGAAAAGGCATATATTTGTAGCACCCATTATCTTTATTTAAAGGAACAACAGGGGATATTATTATTTTATCATTAGTAATAAAAGGCTTTAAAGATCGAACAAAATCTATCAAACCCTCATGGGGTATGGATAATACTATAACTTCAGAAGCCTTTGTTGCCTGAAAGTTGTCATAGCCTACTATACTTCCCTTCATATCATCCCCATAATGCTTTTTAGCCGCTTTACTGTAATTCCTTGCAAATGCTTTGGCCCTATTTTCATCCCTAGAGCCAATAACCATATCATGAAACTTAGCCCATCTCAGGGCTAAGCCTTTGCCAAGGTCCCCCGTCCCTCCCAAAATAGCTATCTTCATTTTTTCAACTCTAGACGATAAGGTCAATAATTTTATCGGCTTTAATTCTTTATTATAAATTTCTTTAAATTAATTACTTAGTGGATAGATTCACCTCTATAAATACATCATCAGGAACTCTTAACCTCATGAGTTGGCGCATAGTTCTATCATCAGCGTCCAAGTCTATAAGCCTGCGATGGATGCGCATCTCCCATTTATCGAAGGTATGGGTGCCTTGACCACTAGGCGCTTTTCTTGTCACCACTTTAAGCCTTTTCGTTGGTAAAGGAAAAGGTCCCCTAACCTTTATGCCAGTCTTCTCTGTTATCTCCTTTATCTCTTTACAGACTTGCTCCAAGTTGCTCAAGTTGGTACTTGTGAGCTTTATCCGAGCTAATTGAGGCATAGCATAAAATCCTTCAAAAATCTGTCTTTTAAGCCTTATCTTTATCAGAATTTATCTATCTTTGTTCTTTTAAGATATGGCATAAATATTAGTTTTTATTATGACATAATAATATGGCAATTAGTGCTAAGTCTTATTTATACAAGCTTAAGTATTATATGATTACAGCGTCACTTCTCTTTGTCTTTTTCACATTAATAGGATACCTTTTTGCAGAATATTTTCAGGTTAGCATCCTTGGAGAGTTTGAAGATTCATATGAATGGATTATAAATCAAAACCCTCTCGCTTTAATGCTCTTAATATTTCTGAACAATTCTATCAAAAGCTTATTTGCTATATTGCTTGGATTTTTCTTTGCTATAATACCTTTACTCTTTGTTACCGTTAATGGACTTTTGATAGGATTTGTCTTATTTGATGTTATAAAGACCGAAGGAGTAGCTTTTGTTCTATCAGCGATATTACCACATGGAGTAATAGAGATACCTGTCTTTTTGTTGAGCGTTGCCATAGGTTTAAAAATGGGTGTTCAAACAGTCCTTAAGCTTGACGGCAGGGATATTAAGCTAAAAACTGAATTAGGAAATGGACTAAGGTTCTTCTTCTTTTATATCCTACCCCTTTTTCTTCTATCAGCCTTCATAGAGGCATTTGTAACACCTATGTTAATAAGTATTGTAAGATAGTTCTTTTTCATAAAAGTATCTAGTTGCACATTAAACTCAAGAGATGTATAGTGCTTATATTCACAATTAAAAAATTTGATATCTTCCTTAGTTCCAGAATGAGACAGGTTATGATATGTTTCCTGCCAGATTTAAGGTTTGATAAATGCCTTTGATGAAAGTTCTCTATCCTAAGGAAGCATATAATGGAAGCGACTTGTACTCGCTCTACACAAATATACAACGCTTTGCTTGACCTTGCCACTTCCTACTAATTTAACAAGAACTTCTTTCGTCTTGCCTAAATCCTAATCTTCTAGATGATAAAGCTTGTGGACTTTCTTCTCTATACTTTGAACTTTCTGAGTCTGTAAATTATGATTTTATGCTTTTCTTGGAGCTTGTTTATGTATGGATTTTCCCAATCATGAATATCTTAATTAAGCCATAAAAGCAGATCTTAATCCTTAAACTTTGATAGAAATAGCATCTCTATACACTACAATTAAGAAGATAGAAATTAGACTTTTCTAAAAGGTCCTCTAACTGCTGAGTATTTTCTTACATTTATCTATTATTCAATACGCTCATATATGGTTGATGTTAGGTCAATTTTTTCTCTCAATTAACCTACTAAGCCCCGCTAACTACTGTTATCCAGATATGAGCGATTCAATAATGGTTATGCCTTTGCTGCTACTTTCTCCAAAGTCCATTTCTGGGTAATCTCTTTTACAATCCCTGCCGCTATGGTGGTTCCCATGTCTCTAAGAGCAAAACGTCCTAGCTCTGGTATATCTTTATACAGTTCTATGCAAAGAGGCCTTACAGGTTGAATCCTTACTATGGCTGAATCTCCTGTCTTAAGTGATTTAGGCTTCTCCTCAACTACTTGCCCAGACCTTGGATCTATCTTTGATATTAATTCAGTAATCTGAGCAGCTACTTGAGCAGTATGAGCGTGCAATACGGGTGTGTATCCTGCCGCTATAGCTGTTGGGTGATACACAACTATTATTTGGGCTATGAATTCTTTAGCTACTGTAGGTGGGCTGTTAGGATGACCGACTACATCTCCTCGTTTAATATCCTTTTTGGCAACACCTCTTAAGTTAAATCCTATGTTATCTCCAGGTATAGCTTGAGGAATGCTTGTATGATGCGTTTCTATGGACTTGACTTCAGCTGTTATCATAGAAGGTGCTATTACTACTGTATCTCCAACTTTGAGTATTCCTGTTTCCACTCTTCCTACTGGTACTGTACCTACCCCTGTTATAGAGTAGACATCCTGAATAGGAATGCGAAGAGGCTTATCTATAGGCTTTGTAGGTTCGACTAATTGGTCAAGGGCTTCATACAATGTAGGACCGGTGTACCATGTAATCTTTTCTGATTTTTTGACAAGGTTTTCGCCAGTCCAACCTGAGCCTGGTATAAAAGGAACCTTCTTTGTATCGTAACCTACTGTCTTAAGAAGCTTCTCTACCCCTGCCTTAACCTCTTCATATCTATCCTTACTGTAGTTGACAGTAACGTCATCGAACTTGTTTATGAAGACTATTATTTGGTTTACTCCTAGTGTTCTAAGAAGAAAGGCATGCTCACGAGTCTGTCCTCCAGGACCTATACCTACCTCATATTCGCCTTTCTTGGCAGATACTACTAGCACAGCAGCATCAGCTTGGCTCGCTCCTGTTATCATATTCTTGACGAAGTCTCTATGGCCTGGTGCATCTATGAGTGTGAAGAAGTACTTGTCTGTTTCAAACTTCTGAAAAGCAAGGTCGATGGTGACTCCTCTTTCACGTTCATCCTTCAATCTATCTAAGACCCAGGCGAACTTGAAAGTATCTCCTGCACCAGTCTTCTCGGACTCTTTTGCATATTCTTCTATTGTGCGTTGATCGACTACACCAAGGTCGTAGAGAAAATGTCCCATACATGTCGATTTCCCATGGTCGACATGTCCACAAACTACAAGGTTCAAATGTGGTTTTGCTGGCATGCTTACCCACTTTTACACCAAAATATAAAATCCTTTCGTTATATAAGGGTTAAGGTGCTTTGAATCTCTTGATAGCGGGCTCGCGGGGATTTGAACCCCGGACCTTCAGCTCCGGAGGCTGACGCCCTTATCCAAGCTAGGCTACGAGCCCTAAAATTCAACCAATTGTTACAGAAGAATAAAAAGCTAATTAAGTGTATATTTTGACTAAACAGATGTGGCAACTTAATCTTTTAGATTGTTGTAGTATAGTATGAAAAGTTCCTAGCATAGTGAATATTACTTAACATATTGCATTTTGACTTCCTAAGTTGCCACATCTGACTAAACATCAATAAAATTAAAAAGGTTGCGAGTTTTATTTTGATTTGTAATCAAACCTAAACAGGTGCTGATATGGACATAAAGGGCTTTG
>Ga0272449_1001099_pt1 | contig 29132 bp, 18 predicted proteins | sample YNPCB0241_FD_198679 | JGI IMG/M metagenome (GOLD analysis project Ga0272449, IMG submission 198679) | Hot spring sediment microbial communities from Yellowstone National Park, WY, United States - YNP-CB-024-1 | ecosystem: Environmental > Aquatic > Thermal springs > Hot (42-90C) > Sediment... | reverse complement strand
TTCGTAATGCTTTCGTAATATCGTTTCACCACCTCCTCGAAGCCCGACGGGACGTCCTCGTGCATAAACTCCATCACCTTACTTTTGACATCCCATGTGGAAACAGTTGGGGTTAAATGCATTTCTTCTTCAGGTTCCTTTACCTTTGCGTCCTCGCCACCTGGCAAAATCTTCCCTTTTGCCCTTGCGATCTCCCTTTTTAGTCTCAAAAGGTCCTGTATTGCCTGTCTTTGGTGGGTCTCTGCAGCTGATGGGTCTTCTTCCAAAAGCCTTTCATAAGCCTGTTTTATGTTCTCTTTCGCATCCTGAGCATCACTAAGTCTTTCAAAAGCCTTCCCGAAGGATGCAAAAAGCCTTTCCGCATCGCGAAGAACCGCTTTTTGCTTCAGTGCGATCCCTCTTATCTGTTCTTTTTTCTCTTTCGGCACTTTGTAACCTCGCTCTTCCAAAAGAGACGCAAGTTTTTCCTTTGCTTGCTTGATATTCGAGGCAACTTGAGATAGATTTCTTATCGCCATTGTCCCCACCTTGTTTTCTTCTTCGCTTCCCTCTTCCCACTGGATGTAATCCCGTATGTCCAAAGCAAGCCCCCTTGCCTGATATTCTGCTTTGGATGCAGCATCGAAAGCACCTGCGACATCCTTAGCCGAGATAAGGTCGCAAAGCGCCTTTGTCTTTTCCTGGATTCCTTCCATATCCTCCTTGAACTGCTCCAACACCTTGATCTTCTGAGACTGCCTGAAAGCGCCCTGACACAAATGCAAAGCCTCCATCAAGACATCTTCTGGCACCTCTGTTTTCCTTTCCTTTGACAACTCGAAAGCCATCTCTGCTGTTTCGTCCATGACCCCTCTTTGCCGCTCTATCAACCTTTCGAGCCACTCTATCTGTCTAGCGCTAATCAAGAGCACCTGCAATGTGCCATCCTGATGAAGGAAAAACCTTTCCTTTATCCGCGACAAAAGCCTTTGTGCAACCTCTGCACTTCCCTTTTTTGAAGACACCTCTTTTAGCCTTAGTAGATCCAAACTCACAAGCCTCGACACTACATCGCTCATCTTGAACCCGCCCCCAAAAACAAGCCTTCTTATGGCAGGTTCGTTCAGTGCAAGCAACATGTCCGTAAGTCTTGCGACCTCGCCTTGTTTTTCCCCACCTTTATCCCCCTGGATCAGTGCCAAAAGCCTTGCAACCTGCTCGGTAACCAGAGACCTCCATTCATCTTCCATGACCACATGCAGTTTCACTAGCAAACTTTCTGTGTTTTCTTCAAAACTCGATGTCATCAAGCCAAGTGCATCCGACAGGACTTTTTTCGTTTCTTCCTTGACTGTGGCAAGTCCTCCCGATTCTTTGACGAGCGCCTTCAAAAGTACTGTTGCGTTTTGCCTTTTTGGCTTCGAATCCATCCCTGATGCAAGCGTTTTTACAAGCTCTTTCAGACCAATAACCAAAGACAGATGCCTGAGTGCCTGCTTGTTCGCTGAAAATGGGATTGTCACAGAAGACGCCCGCTCATCTGGCAACAGACATTGCACCTCTAGCCTCAAAACCGCAAGCTCTGAACCTAAACTTTCCAAACTCACGCTCATCTCTCCTGTAACTTCATTCACCCCTTTTTGCCCTTCCAGCACCTGTGCCCTGTTCTCGTGCCTCGAAGGGTCGAATGGGGAACGATACACTGCGTCAACATGCGTAACCCCAGTTCTGCACGATGCCCTGAAGCTCAGGCTCGCCACATCGTTTTTGCCAAGTGCTATCTTGTCAACTGCAAGCACTTCGATGCTTGGGGGATGAATCTCGATTGGCAGAACCTCTCGTTTCCCCTTTTCTATTGCCCTGTATCCAGCATTTGTTAGCACTTCCAATCTCCAGAAGCACTTTTCCTCCACCTCGAGCGAGAATGAAAATCCATCGCTTCCCAGCATGTTCAATGGAATTTCCTTCGTTCCCGTGGCACATTCCAGATTTGCCTTGCCCTGTTTCGATGCTCTGAAAAGCCTTCCAGAGATCTCCAGTGCGGTCCCTTTGGGTGCGCCCGTTACAAGCCCTTCCACCCTTTCTTCTTTCCCTTCGTGCCGAATAATCCAAAAACCTTTTAAGTCGTAAGCGAGGGTCTCGACCTGTTCTGCTGGCAAGACCCTTTGTAGAAAATCGGGCGTAACGCCGAAGAGGTTCCGAGCACCATTCGCGAACCTGTGAGGGAAAGAGATTAAAGACGCAGACAAAAAGACTAATAAAAGGAAGGCAAGAATGATGGGCTTCTTTGCTCGCTTGACCTCCTTTTCCATCGGGAAAACCGTGAGCCCTTTCAAGAGTCTTATCTGCCTTTCTGCCTCTGCCTGAAGCAAGGCAATGGAAAATGGCGGTGCATCCTTTGGGGTGCACAGGGCAAGTTCGACCACGGTTTCGAGACCATGACCCAGTTCATCATGGTAGTCAGCAAGTTTCCTTGCCACGAGCACAGGGTTCAAGAACAACCTCAGTGCACCAGCCACGAGCCTTATGACAAGCAAGGATGTTGCAACTAAGAAAAGGCAGATAAAAACGAGGCGAACAGGGGGAAAGTCAATGAAAGAAAACAAAAGTACTCCCGCAGACAAAAGGAAAAGACAAACAAACGCAAACAGCCCAAGGTTCTCGACCGCATAGGCACTAATCAGCGCTGTCCTGAATCTGTTCAGATGTCTTCTGACTTCTTCGAACGGGTTCATGACTTTTGCCCAAAGGGGCAAAGACTAAGAAGAAAACATGAGTTGCAAAGTGGTTTTTTTGCGTTGCACACCCGCCTTCCATGCCACTGAAGTCTGTGCGAGAAAGGAGACCAATCCTTTTCAGGTAGCAAAGCCATCAGGTCTTGTTCCACATCGTCTGCCACTGTCTTTGACGAAAGGTCAAGCCTCTGCGAAAGCCTTAGAACATGAGTATCTACCACGATGCCAGGCAGGCCAAAGCAGTTCGTCCTTATCACATTCGCAGTCTTTCTTCCGACACCTGGCAATGTGACAAGGTCTTCCATTTTTGATGGGACTTCACCATGAAACCTCTCGCATATCTCCTTCGAGCACGCAATGATCGCCCTTGCCTTGTTCCTGAAAAATCCTGTGGGCTTTATGATCTTTTCCACTTCTTCTTGATTTGCCTGCGCCAGCGCATAGACATCGTTGAACCTCGAGAACAGGACAGGCGTGATTTGATTTACCTTCTCGTCAGTGCACTGAGCCGCCAGTATGGTCGCTATAAGGAGTTCAAAAGGCGTGTTGTAGTTCAGCGCTGTGCGTGTATCGTTGGGATAGTGTTCTTCGAGCAGTTTTGCGACCTTTGAAGCCCTCGCTTTTTTCTCGTTTTCCATGGTTTCCCCTCTTCAAAGTAACCATCAAAGTTCCTTTCTTGCCCTAAGAGCCCTGCTTAGGGTAAGGGCGTCCAAAAATTCTATGCTACTTCCCATTGGTATGCCCGTCGCAGGTCTTGTAACCTTCACATCCAAGCCCTCGAGCGCCTTTTTTATGTAAAGGGCGGTAGTCTCGCCCTCAGCGCTTGCGCTAGTAACTATGATGACTTCCTTTACGCCTTCGTTTTTGACCCTTTCCACAAGCTCTTTGACCCGCAAGTTCTCGGGACCCGTGCGCCTTAGAGCGGAAATAACCCCCCCCAAAACATGATACAACCCTTTGAAATCCATAGCCCTCTCGATTGCAATCACATCCGCAGGGGTCTCGACAACACTCAGAATCTGCCTGTCCCTGTCAGGACTCGAGCAAAACTTGCACAGTTCCCCTTCTGCAAAGAAACCGCATCTTGGGCATGGGCGAACCTTCTCTGCGACATCCCTGAGCGCCTTCACAAGAGCCATCATCGCCTCTTCGCCCCTTTGCTGCAGGTTGAAGGCGAACCTCAGTGCGGTCTTTTCGCCAACGCCTGGCAACTTCTGAAGTTCTATTATCAAACTTTGCAGTGCCTCTGGAAGGAACACCTATTTCCTCTGTTCAGAAACCTGAACTATCTCTGCATCAAAGACCTTTATCGCCTTTTCGACGACTGGATGTGCCTTGAACCGTTGCAAAAGGGTCTCCTGCGGATCTTGGGGGCTATCTTGTCTCGAGACCGTACTTTGTTGCGAGGTTGGAAAAGCTTTAGGTTCCCCTGCCTTTGGCCCCTCGGCTTGCGTGCTGCTCAAGGCAGCAAAATCAATTGCTCTTATCGCCTCTTTATCTCCTCTATCAATCAAGTCTTCAAGCCTACTAACAAGGTCCTGAAGTGCGACAATCGTTGGAAGTGATGCAGCCCTCACCACAACAGCCTGAACTAGCAAATCTGGGCTTTTAGAATCCTGGGTCTCGTCTGCACCTTTTACAAGACAGTGCAACAAAGTCGCAAGGTACTCTGGCGTTTTGCCCTCGCAAACTCGAAGGAGTTCAGTTGTTTCTTGTTCTGTCCATCCAAAATCCCTGCCCGCATCCTTACCCAGAACCACAAGTTTCAAGCAGTCTGCACAAAGCCTCGAAAGGTCTCTCAACAAGACCCTTGCAGGCATACCAGATGAAAGGGATTCAACACAGCCCCTAAGCGCCCCTTGCACATCGTTTCTAAGGATCGCAAAAAATGTCTGCTGGGTCAAATCCCTGTATCCCGACTTCAGAACCTCGATTGCAATATCATGGGTTACCTTGCCAAAAGAGTAAGCAACCACTTGATCCAGAAGGCTTAGCGCATCCCTCAGACTTCCATCAGCCTCCCTTGCGATCAACAAGAGTGCATCTTCATCGTAGTCGAAACCTTCTTTGTTGCAGACATAGACAAGCCTCTGAACCAGGTCCTTCAGCGCAATCCTCCTAAACTCGAAGACCTGACATCTGGACAGAATGGTTGCTGGAACCTTGTGGCGCTCGGTTGTGGCAAAGATGAAAACAACATGGGGTGGAGGCTCTTCGAGGGTCTTCAGAAGTGCATTGAATGCCTCGGTCGTTAGCATGTGCACTTCATCAATGATATAGACCTTGAACCTGTCACGAGCAGGCAAGAATGCGACCCCTTCCCTTAGTTGCCTTATAGCATCTATCCCGCGATTGGACGCACCATCGATCTCTGCGACATCCATTGACGAAGAACTTGCTATCTCCTTGCACGATGCGCATTCCTGACAGGGTTCTGGCGTGGGACCTTTTACACAGTTCAAAGCCTTTGCAAGGATGCGAGCCATCGTTGTCTTCCCAACCCCTCTTGGTCCGTGAAACAGATATGCGTGCCCGATGCGACCCTTGCTTATTGCATTCTTTAGTGCCTGTGCGACATGTTCCTGACCCACGGTCTCATCGAAGGTCTTTGGTCGCCACTTTCTTGCGAGCACTTGATATGACATGGTTGCACCAAAGGTGGCGAACAACGCCGAAGCGAGCCACCCGTTACGCTGCTTACCGTTGCTTCCTTCCGGACCTGGCGGGGTTACACAGCTTCACGCCGACCCGCTTCGGCGACAATATTATAGAGATGAATGAAACTTGTGTAAACCAACTTTGACTTTTTCTTTTATTCAGTCCAGTATTTATATTGTGCCTTGGGCAAATAGGAAGCATGGAATAAGAATCGTGGGAAACAGCTCTGACAAAAAAAGGACTGCCTTGAAGTTTGATGGCTCTGTTGGAACGGTTGCTGGGATAGCCTTCATCCTATTGTGCGGATGCAATAATGCGGGAAATCCACCTAACACAGGCGATGCATTTGTGCAAGACGAGCAGTTGAGTAGGGATGTGATACAAGATACAGGAGCGCCTGACTCCTTCCACTACAGGGTTTTCGTGCATGTTCAGAACGAGCCTCTACACGATATCGCCACAGGTGACTTTAATAAGCCCGCAATCGAGTATCCTCCGATACCAGTGGATCCGAAATACAGCAACATCCTTACATTCCAGATGGCGCCCATGATGCCCCCTATAAGAAAAAGTGTTCCTACGAATGGACCTATCATCATGTATTCCAAAGACCTCGATACGCTCGTCTTTTCACCGCTTGACAACTTCTTTGTGAGCGTCGTATGGGTCGAAGGAGGCAAGCTCCACTATGGGCTGGAAGGCGAGATAAATGAGGTTCCAGCGGGATTTACCCACCGTTTCCTGATGGTCGAGGGAAAGGGCATAAATGCGACTATCCAAGCATGGGGCGAAAAATTGCGTCAGGAATACAAGAGGGAGCGAACGGACCGCTATGCGGATATTGGGCTTAGTTACATCGGCTACTGGACAGACAATGGAACTCGTTATTACTACATGACTGAAGGCAATCTAAATGAACAGGATACCCTGCTCGAGGTGCAAAGGGCTGCAAAGACGATGGGGGTTCATTTTGGATATTTTCAACTAGATTCCTGGTGGTACATCAAGGAATCTGGGACTGGGCTTTTGGCAGGTGGTCTTGTGGAGTGGGTACCACAACCACAGATGTTCCCAGATGGGCTCAGGGCGTTTCATGAGGCGCTTGGTCTCCCGCTTATTGTTCACAACCGCTGGTTTGCTCGCGAGAATGCATACAAGAACGAATATCCGTTTGTAACTAGCGAGAGGATGTCGTTCCCTACGACAGGCGATGTGTTCGCCCGTTTCATGGAAGATGCCAAGTCTTGGGGGGCTATTACTTACGAACAAGACTGGCTCCTCACCCAGTTTCTTGGCGTGCCATGGCTTCGAGAGACCGTTTATCGTGCAGATGAATGGATGTCATGGATAGATGAGGGAGCATCGAAATATGGTTTGACTGTGCAGATATGTATGCCTGGTCCAGGACATTTGCTCGACGCCGTGAGGCATCCAAACTTTACAACAGTGAGGACATCGGTTGACCACATGACCGACCGTGCAAAGGAGGCATTCTGGCCACCCTTCCATATAGTCAACATGATTGCGAGCGCACTTGGGATTCTCCCATTCAAGGACAACTTCATCACAACGGAGTTTGCTTCTGAACAGGAGGCGCTTATTTCGACGCTGAGCGCTGGAATGGTTGGCATAGGCGATGCTGTGGGAAAGATTGACCCTGTAGTCGTGGGTCGCACCTGTAGGAAGGATGGGCTCATCCTGAAACCAGACCTCCCTGCAACACCTCTGGATGCGATGTTTTTCGAACACAAACGCCCCTTCACTGTGGCTACCTCGTCTTATCGGGAAGGGCTTGGAACATGGGTATATCTTTTGGCATTCAATCTTGCCCTTGAACATAAAGAGCGCTTGCAAGAAGACCGCTTTTGGTCAGCAATGCTCTATCAAGGGATACCACTCGAGGAGATGTGGTTTCTCCCTGACGAAGTGAGCGATTGGCATGTTGACATTCAACATGAGCTTCAAGTTTCCCCTCCAGTGGTTGCTTATGATTGGCGAACAAAGGAGGCGTTGTTGCTTACATCCAAAGACATGGAACTCCCGCGAATCGAGCATTTCGCAGACTATGACTACATTGTTCTTGTGCCGATAGCATCGAATGGTCTGGCACTCATTGGCGAGATAGAGAAGTTCGTGACCATGGCGGATCGTCGTTTTCGCAACATCGAAGTCCTGAAAAATGGTTTTCAAGTGACACTGGACGGTAGTGCTGGCGAGGTTGTAAATATCCTGTTGTTCGACACTGTCCATCAGCGACTTTTGGGACCTTATGAGATCTTGATTGGCGAGCAAGGCACAGCAACTGCAGACCTTGTCGTTCCAGAGTGAGACAGAACATAGGCACGCTTATTTTTTTGTGCTAAGCGCTTGGGCGCCCTAGAAAAGATTCTGTCTAAGTCGAACAACCCTTGCAACGGACGCCTCGACCCTGTTTCTAAGTGCTTTTTCTTTGTCCCATATCTTTTCGAGCGCAAAGACAAGTTCTTCACCTTGCCCATCTATTCCGCAATGAAGAAAGATGTCGAGACCTGCTTCGAGTCCTAGGAGCACCATTTCTTCTATCGAAAATCTTTCGCTAACAGCCTTCATACCTAGGTCGTCGCTTATAACGCACCCCTCAAAGCCTAGATTTTCTCGCAAAATATCCTGAAGTATATGGCGTGAAAAGGTCGCAGGCATTTTTTCGTCCAGTGCAGTATAAAGGCAATGGGCTGTCATGAAGAGCCTGAACCCTGCTTTGGAAGCCTTTGCAAAAGGATAAAGTTCCCGATTCACAAGGGTTTCTTTGGCTTGCATTATCACAGGCAGTTCTAGATGGCTATCTGCACTTGCATCGCCGTGACCAGGGAAATGCTTGCCACAAGGCAGGATGCCTTCTTTTTCGAGACCTCTTGCAAACGCTATGGCGCATCTTGCAACCACATCTTTGTCACTAGAAAATGCCCTGTCACCGATAATCGGATTGTTTTCGTTCGTTCCAATGTCCAGAACAGGTGCAAAGTTCGTGTTCAGACCCAGCTCTCGCATGAACCTTCCTATCTTTTGCCCCTGTGCAAAACAAGCATCTTCCCCTTTTGTCCCTATTTCTCTTGCACTTTCATCAACAGGGAATATATCTTTCAGCCTCTGGACCTTACCTCCTTCTTCGTCAATGGCGATGATAGGCGGGGGAAAAGATTTCGCTGCGTCCCTTACAGACCGAACAAGGCTTTGAACCTGCGAAAAGTCCAGAATATTTCTTTTGAAAAGCGCAACCCCTCCAAGCCCTTTTTCCAGAAGACTTCTAACCCATTTTGGGCATTCGTATCCATCGAACGAGATGACGCACAAAGTCAGGATTGGGTGTGACATGGGCTATTTGCACTTGGTAATCGTCATCTTGTTTTGGAGGCGGTCTACCGCTCTTCGATCTTTGGTTAGCGCCTTTGCCCGTTTCCACCACTCGCAAGCCTGTTCTGGATTTGTCCTCAGAACACTGTTACCAAGCGATTCCCACAGCGAACCTATCTCTGGATTCCCTTTGCAGACACTACCGTTCAACAACTTCACTGCGACATCGTATCTCCCTTTGTCCCTAGCCTGCTTCACGAGTGCCACACAATCCCCTCCTTGCGGTTTTTCTTGGACAGGCTTTGTCATTTCCTTCGCAGTCGCAGTTTCCTTCGCTTTGGGTTGAGGCAGATTCTTTGGAGTCCCGACGGCTGCGACTTCCTTCTTTTGTTCAGGTTTTTGTTCGGGTCGCACTACCTTTGGTTTATCCTCTTTGACCGCCTTCTCTGCAACTTTTTCTTTGTTTACTTCTGCAACTATCCGTTTTTCTATCCTTCCCTGTTCTTCTACCTTTTTTTCGCTAGACCCAGGCAGTTTTTCACTTTCTTCAACTGCGCCCTCTTGCTCGGTCATATGTGGAGCACTTTGCGCAGGCAGAAACCCCTTACCCACAGACGCCTCACTCGGCTCTTTTGTAATGGAAAAATAGAATACCCCCAAGCCAACACCTATTACCACAAGCGCCACTAAAAACACAAGATTCCATGGCTTGGGACGCGAAGTGACAGTCTCTTCCTCCCTTGCTGGTGGAGCGGCCCTCAAGATTCTTGTGCCTTCCTCAAGTCTTTCTTCCTGAGGTGCCTCTAACTTAGAAGCCTCTGGCTCTTTTCTTTCAGCCAAAGGCTCTGCGACAAGACGCCCCCTATAATCGCCAAACTCAAGCGTCTTTCCAGGTCGCAACTCGACCCGCCCCTGCACGAGTTCATCATCAACATAAACCCCGAAGCTCGAACCCGCATCTTCCACAAAGACCTTGTCCCCCTCGACCGTTATCCGCACATGGTGTCTCGAGATATTCCTCTCTGGCAGGCGAACTACATTGTCCTCAGCCCTTCCAATCGTCACCTCGCCGTTGAGCTCCACCTCCCTAACATTTCCAGTATCGTCTTCGAGGATCAGTTTCGGCATCACTTAGCCCCCTTTCGGGCACAAACAAAGTATAACGCAAATGAAAACGAACAACAACAACACAATGTTTGTTTCTATGAAAGCAAGCGACATGTAGCGCCCTCGATTATCATTTTTTCTATCAATCGAAGAACACAAATGTCAAAAGGATGAAAGTCGGGATAAGGATGGGGATCGAATATTTGAACATGTAACCAAAGAAAGAAGGCATCTCGATGCCTTGCTCCTCTGCTATGGAACGGACCATAAAGTTGGGGGCATTCCCGATATAGGTATTTGCACCCATGAACACAGCACCTGCACTAATCGCCGCAAGGAAGGACTGAAAGTGCTTTAGTACCCCTTCTGGCATCGCATCTTTTGCGCCTCTTAGCGCTTCATAGACTTGATGTTCTGTTATCCCTAGTTTGCCCAAAGCAGAGTTGAAGAATGTGAGATAGGTGGGTGCATTATCCAGAAAAGAGCTCAAAACCCCTGTTGCCCAGAAATAGTGGGCAGGGCTAGACACAGACGCAAGAAGCCATGACAAAGCCCCCTTTTCCCCTGCTTGCAATATCAAGAGCGCAGGGATGATGGTCGCAAATATCGAGGCAAAAAGGATCGCAACCTCCTTTATGGGAAACCATGTAAACTGGTTTTTTTCATATCTCGTCGCTTTGTTTGTCGTAAGCAAAGACAATGCACCCATGAGGATGATGATGCCATCCCTAACAAGAGTCTCGACCTGTCTTTCGATGCCCAATATCTTGATCTCCCCAAGTCTTACACTCCCGCTGAAAAGCACCCCTAAAACAACCCCGACAAGGAACAAGAGGTTGTGAGCGCCTTCAATCCTGAGCTTCTCGTGAGGTATTTCTGCCTTGCCTTCTCTTGTCTCGCGACTGTAATAGAAAGAATCCAGCACAAAATAGATAACGGAAAGCAAGACAACCATGGCAAGGGTTTCAGGGAAGATATGGAAAAGCGTCCAGAAAAAAGGCACTCCATGTAGGAATCCCAAAAACAGGGGCGGGTCGCCCAAAGGGGTCAAAGAACCGCCAATGTTCGCAACCATGAAGATGAAGAAGACAACTGTGTGAGCCTTGTGGCGCCGATTCGCGTTTGCCCGAAGAAGGGGACGCACAGTAACCATCGCAGCGCCTGTCGTGCCAACCCAAGAGGCAAAGAATGTGCCTATCAACAGGATGGCGAGGTTCACCTTTGGAGTCCCCGCTGGGGCACCACTCACATATATGCCACCCGCTATTGTGTAAAGTCCCCAGAGGAGGATCACGAAAGGGATGTAGTCAACGATAAAAATGTGTAGAACCTCGTGCAGTCCTTCGGTCTTATAGACAACAATAAACGGCACGATAAGCAAAAGCCCGAAAAACAAAGAGACCTTTGGGAAGTGATGGTGCCAGAATGTAGGTGCAAGCAAGGGGAAAAGGGCGATTGAAAGCAGTATGCCAGCAAATGGGATTATTGACCACAAAGGTAAAACCGTTCCAAGGCTATGCACTTCTTCGCTTGGGGGCTCGGCGCTAAATGCATTCCCAGCAAAGCACAAAAGCGCAAACAACAAAAGCAAAAGAAGTCTTCGCATCTTGACCTCCACAAATGCCTTACTATCTAATCCCATCGTGTGCTTCCTGTCAACAACGAAGCGCACAAGATTCTGGAAGCCACACCTGAACATCCGACACGGAGTTTTTATTACTTACCCTCGCCACAGCCTCCACAGGACACTTCCCGACCTTTTCGACTCCTCTCACCATTTTTTGCTTAGGAAAAGCCCGTCGCCAGAGGATGTGGAGCGGGTCATAGAAGTCTCAGGTCTAAGTTACTGACAAAGGTCTTGTGGGTAAAGGGTGCATCATCTCCCCACCGCCCTGCAAACGACCAGAACCTCGACCGTGCTTGCACCTGACCTTTTTAGAACCCTTGCACATTCAGATGCAGTTGCGCCTGTGGTGATGACATCGTCCACAAGCAAGATGCGCTTGTTCCTTATTACTTCTGCGTTTCTAACCGCAAAACACCCTTTTTGCCTTCTTAACCTTTCTGAGCGGGTATGGTGGTCTTGGGGACCTGGGTCCTTCTGGCGATAAAGAACTGATGGGCTAAACGGAATCTTCAAAGTCTTGGCGACAGTTTTTGCGAGCAAGGCGGATTGATTGTAGCCTCGCTTTATGTGACGCTCGATAGAAATGGGGACTGGCAAGACAATATCGTTCTGTGTCATCCCATTCTTGAGTGCAGCCCATGCTAGCATGCGCCCGAGCTCATGAGCCAAGTCAAATCGTCCGCCATATTTCAACGACATGAGAAGCGAGACGGCGCCACCACCGTAGATAAACAATGCCCTTGCCTTGTCGAACTGCAGGTCTCCTTGAATACAGTCGCCGCAAACCTGGGATGGAAAGTCAAGGGGAAGACCACACTTCTGGCAAAAAGGTTCAAAGGCGAAGGAAAGCGTCTGGGAACATTCATCGCATACACTTAGAACAGGTGGTGGATAGGAAAATGGCAAGAGGCGATTGCACAGCCTGCACGCCCTTGGAAAAACTATGGAAAGAAGCGCCTCTACAGCATAGGATGCATAAAACTTTAGAACTCGTCGGATTCCATCCTTGCGAAATCCTTGACCCACTGGGGTTCCTCGACATCTATCCTTTCCGCATCCCCCCAGAGTTTCTCGAGTTCGTAAAAGGCGCGGGTCTCTTTCTCGAATATGTGAACCACAACATCCCCGTAGTCCACAAGCACCCATCTCGAAGCCCTCTTCCCTTCTACACCCAGAGGCACAATCCCTTTGTCCTTGAGCTGTGCCTGAAGGATGTCCGAGATCGCCATCACATGCCTGTCCGAGCGTCCCGACACTATCACGAAATAATCCGTTATGTCCGTAAGTTTCCCCACATGCAAGACAACCGTGTTGAACGCATTCTTCGACCACAACGCCTGAAGTATTGCATCGAGAAGTTTTTGGGTGTCCTTGAACTGTTCTGGCATCTCCTCTTTTCTTCGGGGGCGAGGATTCAGTATGTCCATATACCTCCTTGTAAAGACCAAAAAGATCGCCCATCGTTTTTGTTACCAGATTCTCGCGATTCATAAAAGCCTTCAACAAGGCTATATCGAATCTTTGGGCAAAGATGTTTCATGGGCATGAGATTGCAGATTCACGGGGTTGGGTAGAGTTGCAAAATGGGGGATTCCCGCAAAAGTCCTTAACACAAACATAGCCTTTACGGCAATCGAGGTCGTCGTGGCACTGCCTCATGCAGTACGAATCGTCTGGCGAGAACTTCACGCAAACCGCCTCTGATGGGCATGTGCCTTCGATGCAGGGCGAGATTGTGCAATATCCGCCTGGTTTAGATAGGTCACACATATACCCTGTGCTCGACCCACAGTCACTGTTTCTTGAACAATCATCGCCAATCTCCCGACCACAGGCAAATAATAAAACAAACAAGACTAAAAATCTAGCCTTCATCTTTTATGACCATGCTGACTGTGCCAAGTGCCTGCCTTATCTGGTCAAGGCGACTCTTCAAAGCCTCATAAGCCTTCTCTGTATTCTCTCGCATCTCCCTCTCTTTTTTCAGGGCATCTTTTACCTTTGCCATCTCCTCTCTCAACTGCCTGTTTTCCATCTCGAGAGCCTGGACCTTTCTTAGGGCTTCTTGAGCCTGTTCCAGGGTCTCCTTCATCTCCTCGGCCCGTGCTGACAAGACCTCTTTTTCCTTGCGGAGTCGCATCACCTCTTTTTCCAAATCCTCAACCATCAAAGCCTTTTCCATCAGCGCTGCTGTGTCCTTCTCTTTTTCCTCCATCTGTCTTATCCGTTCCTGTAAAGCTACAACCTCAGTCCTTGCAATGTCCACCTGCTCCCTCAACTCCTGATTTTCCAACTCAAGCCTCTCCATTGCCTCCTTGTAGCCAGCCTCGAGGCTTTCAAAGAGCCCAGATGTATCAGCGAGTTTTGCCCTTGCCTCCTCTTCCGCTTTCTTTGCCAGCACAACTTCTAGCGTCAATCTTTCCACTTCCCTTCTGAGCGCCTGAAGCATCGCTTCAGTTTCTTTTTTCGCCACTTCCTTTGCTTTTTGAATTTCTTGCTCAAAATGACTTACCCGAGTTACATCCACCTCCTTGCTAACGGAAGCAAGAACTTCATTGAGCCTTTGCCGTTCCTGCATGAGTTCCTTTTCGAGTTGCATAACCCTTTGTTCCATCGCTGCCTTTTCTTGCTCGAGTTTTGCGAGCATACCTTTGACGGAACTTACCTCTTCCTCAACATAAGTCGCAATCGCCTGAGCGTGTATACTAGGCTGATACAGCGTTCTTTCGGGCACCTCAGCCGACAGCAACGCATCTTCGCTAATCGAGAAACCCAGGTTTTTCAGTATCCCTCGCAACAGCCCTTCCGCAAAGGGCTTCCTCAGATACACATCCGCCCTTGTTGGCAAGGCCATGTGTTTTTTTAGTGTCTCGGGGTTAGCTCGTTCCGATAGCAAAATCAAGGGGGTCTTTCTTAGGTCAGCATCTTTCTTAATTTTATGGCATATAGTAAACCCCTTAGGAACATCAGAAGACAAGAAGATGATGCTTGGGGCAATCTCTTTTAGTGTCAAGGGTATCCTGTCGTTAGGTTCGACCCTCGCCACAGAAAAGCCCCACAACTCAAGTGTTCTTTCAAGTAAGGATGCAACTTCTTCGTTGTCTTCGATTACGACCGCTCTGTTCTTGCGGGGCTCTTCCACTTGTTTATTCAGAAGCAAGCCACTTTGGTTACCTTACAGCACATTCCCAGCGAAGTCAAGTGCTTGTTTTAGTCCAACAAGGTCCAGTACTCGCGGCGATACTTGGTAAGCCATTGAACAGGGGATAGGAGTTCAACACTGTGGCGATGCAGAAACTCGGGTGAAACCTCTGGCGTGTGAAGAGACAAGCATATCTATCGAGAGATATGGGTTTCGTGGCTAACTGTTAGACTTCCCACCTGCCCAGTTGTGCCATATTTAGCGTCCTTCGGGCTTTTGTCCGTAACAATGGTACCGACAACTAGGACAGTGCCTGTGAAGAACATGCATATGATGAGCCACGGAAAGCCCATGATGGCTGCAAGCATGAAGATAAACAAGTATCCATCCCTTTTTGTAAGGGGCTGTAAGTATTCGGTCAAAAAGCGCCTGAACTTCGAAGGATTTGGTGTAGCGCTCCAGCTCACCCTACCAGAGTCTTGAGACCCTGTGGCAATGAGCCTCGAGTAGGAAACATAGTAACCTGGCAAACTGAGGATAACAGATCCTATGGCAAGGGCAAAGAATATCGTGCCATGAGGGGGTTGCAGGGTCTGTTTCAATCCGTACCCCGTGCCGAGGATGTAAAGGGGGGTCGAGATGTCGTCGAGTATAGTATCAAGCCAAGCACCCAAAGAGGATGACTTGTATTTGAGGCGGGCAACCTCCCCGTCGCAACCATCTAAGATAGATGAAAACTGCATCAAGATTGCGCCAGTAATGAAGTTGCCCAAAGCCATCATGTACGCCGCAAGAATGGCGATGCAAAATGTGAGCACCGTGAGCATGTTGGGTGTCAGAGGCGTGTGGACTAGAAGGGAAGACAGCGTTATCGAAATAGGGCGATTGATAAGTCTTGAAACGAGACCGTCAACTGACTTCCTCAGTGACCCGAGAAGCCTTTTTCTAGCCACCGCAAAATCTTGCTTTCGTTCGACAGGAACTGCAATCTCTTTCAGGCGTCTTTGCTTTGTAAGAAGTGCAAGGGCGGACTGATAAAGAATATTGGGATCCTTGTGCTTTTCCCAGAGTCCTGCAAAGACTTCTTTTGAAACGAGCAGGACAGGGCGCCCCTCTCCTTGTGGATAAAGCGCTAACACTTCTGAAGGCGGTACTTTGATTGTGCGGATCTCTAGACCAAGTCTATGAGAACCCACTATTTCGCATGGATACAAGACCACATCCCCGAGTTCAGATTCAGGTTTGAACTCTACTATTGACGCATACTCGAGCATCTTTTTTGCACGCTCAGCGACAGTAAGACCCAAAAGTTTTATTCCCGAGTTTTTATGGGGAATCAAGATGTATTGCTTCTGCATTGTCGCGAAAAGGACAAAAGACCTTTGCAAATATAAGCGATTTTCGGATGATTTGCCACAATAATAGTTCATTTTTTGATGTGGGCAGGAAGCGACTTAGAGTTGGCCCCACTGCCAGCCATCGCAAGGCTAGTGTTAGAAACTTCAAATCAGTTCAAAGGACCTTTATTTAGGGGCTCGCAGCCAGTATGGACGGTCAACAGAATATCCTGACACCGAGCGGACTCCCACGATGAACTTATACTCCGCGGCTCGACTGGGGATTGCTTGCGACCCAACAAAACAGATACTTCCACCAACACCAGTGCTCCCTGTCCACACAAGCCCGTCTGGCTGACCATCTCCTCCAGGCGCGTGGGTCTGGTTGTTCCACTTGTCAGCGAAGGAATAAGCTTCAAGGGCGTATTCTCTTTGAGGCGGGGCATCAAGGCATATCTTTCCGTTCCATGCGGTGTTGATAAGATAATAATCTTTGTCTGTTGGGCTGGACAAATAGCCGTAGAACCAACCTTGGGCTGTCAGCGCCGAGGGAACTCTGGTGAAGACATCTGGCAACCCGTCCCCATTTTTATCCTCTCCATCGTTTGGCTCATACGGGTCCCACTGGTATGTGCGAAGGAATGGGGTGATGTGCGGAGGCAAGCTAGTCTTTTTATTCCATGTAGATTCCCCCAACGAATAACACCATACAGCACCATAAGAATCTGAGATCAGCACATCAAGCCTTCCGTTAGCATCAATATCCCCGATAGCCCCGATCACGATGTCCGACGGAGAGATGTTCTTTTTGCTTGCACTCACTGTCTCAAAGGCACCAAGACCCGCATTATAATGTTGAATCACAAGAGAGCCCCCGTCCGATGCAATCCTTTCAGGGACGCCATCACCATCAACATCAAAGAGTCCTAAGTCATCCATAGACTCGATCCACTCGGTTTGTCCATCATCATCAACATCATAAGGCCATACCCACGCCTGTTCCACGGACGACAAAAGATTCCCGCTGAGATCAAACTGCCTCAAGAAAACATGAACAGGATTTGGATAGTTGGGGATGTTGGATTCGTAGTAGTAAATCATTGAGGCTATCCTGTCAGGAAAGCGGATGAGCCACCATGTGCCACCGGGATAAAAACCCGTCTGGTCTGTCGAGAAGCAGTTGGGCACAGGACAGTAAGGCTCGAGCGCGATCGAGGCGGGGTTCGTCACTTTGTATGCATAAATCTTTCCACTCCAGTAACTCGGGTCATTATCTACAGCTACTCCGTTAGAGAAAACCATGTCCAGAACTCCGTCCCCGTCCAAATCAGTGAGTATCCTCCCATCCGCATAATGGTATTTCCTGTCCGGGTCAGGTATCTGAGCGACCATCTCTATTGAGTTGTTATTGCGGTTGTATCTGAAAATCCTCGTCGTATTGACATTGGATGAAGTTGCTGTCACGAACTCTACCACTCCGTCATTGTCAATGTCAGCAACCATGAACCTTGCCCTGTCGAAAACACTTACAGTGGTATTTTCAATAACGGTGACCGTTCGGTCAGCATTGACCTTATAAAACCTAGGTCTGCTTCCATTTCCTGTAAGAACTTCAATGGTCTGGATTCCCGTCCCGAAGGTGTCGTAGTCGTCTATATCCGCGGTCACAGCCCATCCTCGAGAGTAGTTGTTCTGGGTCCCGGAATACTCATACAACCGAGAAGCTCTGTTGGACACGATAGCAAAACCAAAGCCATTCTGAATGATTACCTCCTGCATCCCGTCTCCATCTAGGTCGGCTGTTTGCACCACGGAAGAACCTGAGCGGAACTGAAGTAGATATGGCCAATCTCCTGGACACTGAGTAAAGCATAGGCGGTCAACGAATCCATCACAGTCGTTGTCTTTTCCGTCGCCGCATGTTTCTGGGGCACCAGGATAGACCGTTATGTCTGAATCATTACAGTCAGATGGGCTTTTTACCAATGTCCATCCAGTAGGCACATTGCACTTCTCCATCGAAGGTGCATTGGGTGCAGCGTATCCGTCCCCGTCGTTGTCCTTGTAAATAGTCATAGTTGGAAGTCCATCATCAACAAGTCCGTTACAGTCATCATCGAGGTCGTTGCAGAGCTCTTGGGCTTGAGGATGAATGTCTTTGTTGAAGTCGTTGCAATCCCCCGACTGCTCCACATAGCCTGGAGGTGCCGAGCACGCTAATGTGGTCACAGTTCCACCCCAACCATCACCATCAAAATCTCGATAAAATGCTTTCAAGAGCCCTTCGTCCGTGTTGCCATCGCAGTCATTATCTTTTCCGTCGCAAACCTCGGTTGCACCAGGGTATGCCATAGAGTCATTATCATCGCAATCTCCGCTGCGCGTGACAAAACCCTGAGGAGGCGTGCAACCCTGAACACTAACCAAGCTACCAAACCCATCGCCGTCCAAATCCTGATAGAAGGTGATTATAAGGTTCTCGTCCGTTTGCCCGTTGCAGTTGTTGTCCACACCATCGCACACCTCGGTTGCACCAGGATGAACTTGGGCATCGCCATCATTGCAGTCTCCTGTCACTATTGCTGTGTAGTTGCCCTGAGGCTGGCAGTAACATTGAGCAGGCATCCGAAGTGCACCATAACCGTCACCATCAGCATCAGGATAGAAGTTTTGGCAACCAAATGTCCCAACAGGGTCAATAGTCCCATCGCAGTTGTCGTCAATGCCATTGCATGTCTCTGTGGCAGTGGGCTTTACATTTGGATTTGTGTCGTCGCAGTCGTTGCCAACCAGTGCGGTGAACGGCTGTTGAGGGGCGCCCAAGCAAAGCGACTCATTACTCACACCAAAGCCATCATGATCTTCGTCTTTGAAGTAAGTGGTGCATCCCACACATCCTGCTTCGTCGATCTGACCATTACAGTTATTGTCCTTGCCATCCAAACATTTCTCTGGGAGACCGGGATTTACAACTGGATCATTGTCGTCGCAGTCGCCAGGGGTTTTTGTTGCATACTTGCCTTCAGCAAAGCAAAGACATTTAGAAGTCCCTGCCCCATAGCCATCAGAGTCTTTGTCTTCGTAATATAACTCGCACCCTGTGGCGCCTTCATCGTTTTCTGTGTTGTTGCAGTTGTCGTCCTTCCCGTTCCCACAGACCTCTGTTGCACCAGGGTTTACGCCTGCGTCTGTATCATCGCAATCTCCGGACACGAGGACATAGCCTTGCGGGGGTGCGCAAGCCTGAACACTTGGAGTCCCGCCAAATCCATCGCGATCCTGATCCTGATAATAGGTGACCAAAAGCCCTTCATCGGTTTGCCCGTTGCAGTCGTTATCAATACCGTCGCAAACCTCGATTGCTCCAGGATGAGCAAGGGCTTCGTTGTCGTTGCAGTCTCCACTTAATGTGGCTGTGTAAATGCCCTGAGGCTGGCACAAACATTGAGCAGGCATCCCAAAAGCCCCGTAACCATCCCCGTCCGCATCAGGATAGAAGTTCTGGCAACCAAGTGTGCTAACAGGGTCTGTCTGTCCGTCGCAGTTGTCATCAAAACCATTGCATATCTCGGTAGCACCTGGCTTTATACTTGGATTTGTATCATCGCAATCCCCCGCGACGCTTGCTGTGTATGGATATTGCGGATTCTCAAGACACAACGAATCTTCGCTCACACCAAAACCGTCATTGTCTTGATCTTTATAATAAGTCGAACATCCTGTGCATCCAGCCTCGTCTGTCTGTCCGTTGCAGTCGTTGTCTATGCCATCGCGACACTTTTCTTTCTCTGGTGTCGAAGCGGAACACTCGGTATCACAAGTCTTTTCGCCGTAGCACTTACCAAACTCATTTTCCTTGTAACACTCGGTCACTGCACCCTCTGCCCTGAACCTGTCAGTGCATTGGCATTGACCAGAAGAAATGACACACTGAGTTATGCCCTGGGCAGGAGTCTCACATGTGTATCCATCCGGGCACGGCGCTGTCTCACTGCACGGTGCGCCACAGAACTTGCCATCCGCACCATAATCAACGCAAACAAAGGGAATCCCTGAAAAATCCCCTACCATCGGAACGCAATCTGCATCGCTCTTGCACGGTTTACAAAGATTTGCGAACAAATCAAAACACCCTCGTGTCCTCCCGCCTTGAATCGGCAAGCATTTCCAGCCACTAGGGCAAGACGAGTCATCCGTGCATTCACTGGAGCATTGCCAGTTCTTTGCGGTTTGCACGCATAGCCCGCTCTGGCAATCGTCGGGTTTAGCACATTCGCACCCCACCTGCCCGCCACATCCTGAGATTTCGACGTCTGCCTCTTGGCCGTAATCTAGCGCTTCAGGTTGCTCGAGTTCGACATCAATGGCGTCACCAAGAATTTCGCCCGTGTCCAAAAGGTCCAAGGCTACTTCCTGAACCTTTTCCCCTGTGTCCGTGAGTGGGCTTGTGCCTGGACAACCTATCATGGCGAACAACAAGACAGTAGCCAAAATGTTCCTTCTAGCCATCTTTACCTCCTCTTTGCAAAAGCTCTACTGCATGGTTCACAACAGCCATAAAATCATATTATACGAAAAAACACAAAAAAGAAAATGGGAACTGTCTTGTGTGCTTGCTATCGGTTCTAGACTGACTTATAAGACTTCGAGCAAACTAGCATGAGACGGAGCTGTGCCAATGATAAAAAAGCAATGGACATTGGTTCGCACTGCTTCTTATAATATGTTTTGGCGTGCTTGTTTTGCCTTGTGCTATGGTTCTTCGACTCGTCTCAAATCTGAACCTATTTTTGGTGTCCTGTACTTTCGTCTCCACTGTTTTGGCGCAGGAATGCAAACAAAAGAGGGTGGTCTTGTTACAGAATCGAGTCGTCACAAAGACTCAGGCGGATATATTTTCGAGTTTTCGTTCAAGGGTCTCGTCGGATCCATGTGTTGCGTTGGTTGATGTGGATGATTACCTGGAAGCAGGCGCTTCACCAGCTCAGATGCAGGTCGAAGAGGGAGAGCAGGCGCTCGCTCTGGGGCAAAAACAGTTTTTGGATGGGCAAATATCGTCTGCATGTCCGACCCTTTCGAAGGCGGTCAATGCCCTTACCATGGGTTATCCGTATCTTGTTTATCCTGCACCGCTTGTGGACGCCCTTATGCTTTATGGAGCCTGCTCTAGTATGTTATCGAACATAGAGGATGCGAAGAAGGCTTTTGCGATGGCTATTCGGCTTAATCCAGCCGTAGATGTCAAGGATTATTCAGTGGCAGGCGAGGCTTTAGCCGTGTTCGAGGAGGTCAAAAAGTCAAAGGGGCTGGGAAAAGGGGTGCTCGAAATCGTGTCGACACCAGACATGGCGGAGGTGTTCGTGGACAATCAAAGGAAAGGGGTCACACCACTGGTAGGTCTGGAGGTTGAGGATGGCTATCACTTTGTTGTTGTAAGAAAACAGGGATACATGAGGGCTTTTTCTGTGGCGAGTGTAAGCGCGGGGAAGACCACGAAGATTGAACTATCGCTAAGCCCTGCAAGACGAAAACCTTTGCTAGATATTGCGCTGGCAAAGGTTTCCGCTGGTGCTCCCGCCGGCGAGATTTCGCAAGATTTGAAGGCACTTTTCCTTGCTGACATGGCGCTTGTGGTTGATTTCAAGGATAAAGACGATAATGGGGTTGTCTCGCTGCTGGACCTCGATATGGGAGTCCAGATAGGCAAGAGTGAGGAAGTCCTTCTGTTCGATCTGGGCCCATATCTCAAGCGGGTTGTTGAGACAAACGCTTTATCTGGTCAGGCTGGTTACAAGACAACGGCAAAGAGAACCAGGTTCTATGAAAGATGGTGGTTCTGGACAACAATAGGTGTGGTTTGTGCGTCTGGCGCTTTAACATTGGCTTTACTATTGCCTAAGGAGACCCTGCCCCCCAAAGCCCCTCAGGAGGGCAAGGGTGCCATCTTGATAAGGTTTTAGTTGATATGTGAGGATGAACACATGCGAAGACTAACTTGTATCTTCCTGATGTTCCCTGTCCTGTCCCCCCTCTATGCACAGACTGATGCGCTCGAGATGTTTCGCCTTGCCTCGCAGAAGATGGCACTGGGGAAGACCGACGAGGCGATAGAACTTTACAAGAAAGGTTTGGAGATAAAGCGGGATTCGAAGGAGGCATGGTACAACCTTGGGGTCGCATACGGGAAGAAGGGGCTGGTTGCCAAAGAGGTGGAGGCCTATCAGAAGGCGCTGGAGTTGGACCAAAACTATGGTAATGCTTTATTTAATCTAGGGCTTGCACTTAGGGATTTGGGACAGAAAGAAAAGGCGCTGGAGGTCTTCAATAAACTCCTTCTTTTGGAGCAGAACACCCCAGAGGTTTGGAACAATATAGGTGTTTTGAAACTTGAAATGGGAGATACGAAGGGGGCACAAGAGGCGTTCTTGAAGGCGATCGAAATGGGGGCACAGTCTGCAGACCCTTACTTCAACCTGGCGATTGTCCTTGTTCGACTTGCAGATGCAGAAAAGGACGCAAAGGCGCAGGAGAGGCTGTTGAAAGAGGCGATGGATTTGTGCGATCAGGCGCTTGCTCGTGACCAAAGGCATTTTAGAGTTGCTTACAACAAAGGGGTCGTGGCGCATCGTCTTGGTCTGAAAGAAAAGGCAGTGGAGGCTTATAAACTTGCTCTGTCCATAAAGCCTGACTACAAGCCAGCGTTATACAATCTTGCTGTGGAGCTAAACGAGATAGGAAAGTGCGATGAGGCGCTTGCAACCTTTGAGGCTTACCTTCGCATCGCAGTTTCCGACCCAAAAGAGACAGCGTTCGTGCAAGGGGCAAAAGCACAGGTCGAGAGGCTTCACGAAAGGTGTGGGCAAGGAACGAGATAGGATGGTTCGAGGCTCAAGATGCAAAAGGTTCAAGTTATCGGAAAGGAAAAAGTGTGCTGGAAATGAAGTCATTGTTGGAAATCTTTGCTTGACTAGAAAAATCACGATGTTACACTACTGTTGTTACCTCTTCTTCCAGGGAGGATGCCATGGCTAGGCTATCCGTAACATTAGGTTTGTTGTGGGTCTTGGTTTCTTGCGGCGGTGGTGGAGGTGAGGCTAAAAAAGATGTGTTCGAGGCCGGACTTGATGGAGAGGTGATAGTAGAGGACGGCGACATCCAGGGCGTGGAAGATGTGCTCAATGTGGATGATGGCGTGATGTCCGACCGCCTGGATGGGGCTGACGATACGGGTGTTCCAGAGACATGTTATAACGACAACGATTGTGTGAACTTCCCTGTTGGAGAGTGCCAGAAGCCCAAATGCAATCAGCAGACAAAAAAGTGCGAGGCGGAATGGATTAAGGATTGTGCACTGGATGCAGTCTTCTTCGAGGAGGACTTTGAGGACGGGAGGCTTCCGCAAGGTTTCGTAGTGGATGACCCGAAACAGGACGACTTTGTCACATGGTTCGTGACCGATCATAGGAGGGCATTTGGCAAATACAGTCTTTATTTTGGAAGTGCTCGTTGCCACACTTATTTCAATGGGGCGCTTGACAGCGAGTGTCATGAATGCTTTGACCCAAAGAACCCCCAGTGCATTGGGGATGTAAAAGGAGCGACCATAGTCAGAGCCTCTGTCACAACACCTTCTTTTTTCGTTCCCCCAACCGCTGGGACAAAGGTCGTGTCCTTCTATGTATATGTGGATAGCGAACCCCTGATTGCAGGAATTCCCGAAGAACAGCAACCAGACCAGTTTCGGGTAAGTGCGATAATCTCGGATGAACCAAACCAGCCAAAGCCTCTGTTCAATAGTGTGTCGATAGGAAAGACCACAAACGGGGAGTTCATCTTTATCGCCGCGAGTCTGAAAGGTTTTGAAGGGAAGGATGTAAAAATAAGGTTTACCTTCGATAGCCTCGACTCGAACAATAATCACTTCGAAGGGGTTTACATTGACAGAATCAGGGCGTTTTCCATCAAAGATTCGAACATAACTTGTGAAGAGGGCTCGTCCTGTGCGTCTGACAACGATGTCTGCACGGACGACTCCTGCATCGTATATAGCAACCTTGCTCCCTACGGCTATTGTGGACACCCTGCGATACCGACATGCGTTCAGCCCGAGTGCACAGAAGAAAATGTGTCACAAGTATGCACTGCTGGAAAAGAATGCGAGCAGGCAAAGTGCGTGCAAGGCAAGTGCGTGTATGAAGAAGTGCCAGGGTGTTGCAAGACCATTACCTTGTTCCAGGCGAACTTCGATGATGGTTCTTTGCAGGGATTCAATATCTTTTCTTACAAGAACGAGGCAAAGGTAAAGTGGCAGTTGTCGAGGGCGAGAAGCACATCAGGGGATTATTCTCTCTATTATGGGGATGTGATTGCGCTGGGATATGACACGCCAGGGGAAACGAACTTTGGCGAGGCAACGACAAACCGCCCGATCATCGTACCTTCGGGAGGTAATGTCTTCTTGACTTTCCAACTGTTTCTTTCTACGGAGTTCGACCAGATTGACCCATACAACTATAACAACCCGTTCAACAGTGATTTTTTGCAGGTGTTTGTTGTCGAATATGAAGGGACCCCACCCGTGGAAAAGGCGACAGAGGTTTTCAACTCGCACAAGGTTCGGGGCAGCACGGACTATTCTTTCTGGCCCATCGGGATTGACCTGACAGACTTTGCTGGCAAGACAATTTATCTTAGATTTAGGTTTGGGACATGGGATGACATGAACAACAAGTATATCCCTGGGGTGTGCTGTGAAGGGGTTTACATTGATGATATCAGGATTACATGGACCACTCAGGGCACTAATTGCGCACCGAGACAAAACTGCATGGGTGATTACGACTGTGGTGTTGATTACTCGTGCTGGAGCGGCACTTGTAAGGAGGATGCGTGCATAAAGGGTCATTGCGTGAACAATGTCTGTAACTTAGAACCCCCCACTGCCCCTGGCTGCTGCGACACCTTTGCGGACTGCGATGATGGAAACATTTGCACAATAGACGATTGCATTGACCATGTCTGCTATCATGCCTTTGTCGAGGGTCCAGGTTGCTGCGAAGAGAGGACGATAGTTTCATGGGATTTCGATGATGGTGCCTTAAGCAACTTCTCTATTGCGGACGATGGAACTAGCGTCAAATGGCAACAGACAGACCACATAGTGCATTCGTCCCCTTATGCCCTATATTTTGGGAATGGAACGAACTATGATAACGGTACGGTTGCGCAGGGGAGTGCCTTGTCGCCCCCAGTCTCACTGCCCTCGACAGGCAAGTATAGCCTTGGTTTCTTCGTGTATCTTGACATCGATCCAAATCCCATCTTCGACAAGTTCACCGTGGAGGTCGTAGAACAACAATCAGGCTCGCAAACAAAGGTCTTCGATAAGTCTGTTGTGCCTCAAAACCTATATAAGACATGGTTCGAGGTTTCGGGGATTGACCTGAGTTCTTTCAAAGGGAAACAGATAAAGGTGCGATTCTCGTTCAACTCGGTTGATCAGATAAACAACAGCGGGTTTGGGATTGTAGTTGACGATGTCGTTATAAGGAAGGTTTGCCAGTGACATCTATCTGTGTCTATAATAAATGGTGGTTCATGTTTTCGAGGGAACCAGTGTTTGCACATTGTTCTAACCGAAGGTGAAAGCATGATGATGAAAAGATTGGGTTTGTTTATCTTCGCTTTGGCTTTTTCGTGCGAGGCAGGGCATGAGCCTGAAAACAGGGGCTATGGGACGATAAGTTTCGCAGCGGACAGTTCCGTCATCGCCGAGATTCAAAGACTGGATGTAATCGTAAAACGAGAGGATGGGTCTGTGGCGGGGTCAACCAGTATCGCTGTCACGCCAGGGCTGAATGTCGCAAAGGTCGCTGTTCCTGTTGGAGACGGGTATGTCGTGACCGTTGTCGGTTACAGGGCAAACGAATCCACGCCTTATGCATACGGCAGAAGAAGGGGGGTCCGTGTTGGTCTGGGTGGTTCCACGGATGTCCAGATGGTTCTTCTGAAACTTGGTGGTTTTGCCAGGGCAAGCGCGGTGGGAGACCTTGCGAATAGGGCGTTCCCGACCGTGGTTGACCTTGGGGATGGCAGGGTTTTGGTGGCTGGAGGATTCAAGGAGGCAAGGGCGGTTGGTGGAGGCTATGAACTTAGCGGGGCATCGGTCGAGGCGTTTGTGTTCGATAGCAATACTGGCGAGGTGGTTCAGCTTGCTGGAACAACTATGAGACTACCCAGGGGCGCTGCATCAGGCGTGCTCGTTGGTATTGACGAACCCAAGGTGATGATATTTGGCGGTGCAAACAAGATGACTATTTATCCGAGCGGGGGCGACAAACTCGTGTATGTGTCTGACGATGATACGAAAGACCTTGATTCCTTTGAAGTCTTTGATGTGAAGACCATGCGTTTTGTGACCCCAGGCGACTTGGGTCAGACTGAGGACGATTGGAAGATGAGGACAGCAAGGGTGTTCCCCCTAGTGCTTGAGATGGCTGACAAGTCCGTGGTCGTGCTGGGTGGTCCGACCATAGAGACAAAAGACAAAAATGGAGATTTTATAGAGTGGAAACAAGAAGAGGTTGTGGTTGCCAGTGCAGAGGAAGTGACTGGTGGGGATAGAAAAGAGCCACGGAAGGTCTTGCGCCCAGTGCGTCGTGAACTTCCCGAGATTCCGTTCGCTTATCATTTTGCCCCATCTGGGGCAAGGCTCCAGAGCGTTCAGGGGAGGTTCAGGTATCTCGTGTTTGGTGGAACAACGAATGGACAAGGTATCTTAGAACTTTACACTGAGGCATCATCCAAGGATGTCGGCGGTTCTTTTGAAGGATTGCGGGTTCCTTTGCCACCATCACCCTCAGGAGTGGCTCGCTTTCCATATTTGATGAGCCTGCTGCCACTGACTGGAGCCGATGTCAAGACAGACGAATACTTGTTCCTTGCAGTTGGAGGGGCTTTCAAGGAGGGAAATACCTTCAAGAGGGCAGACAAAGCGTATGTGATTGGGGTCGTTCCTGACAAGAAGGTCGTTCACCTGAAGGAGTCATCGTCGGAATGTGCAAAACGAGTATTCTATAGTGCCTTTCCTTCCTTTATTGCGGGAAAGGTTGTGATGGTTGGCGGATTCAGAGGCGAGGCAGGTGACCCTGGTGCCCTTACCTGCTTTTTCGATGTGAACAAGTTTATAAACCTTGCCAAGCAAGGGCAGTCCATTGATGGGGCTTTCTTCGTGCCCCCTGCTGGGGAGGGGATATTGGACCCACCAAGGGGTGCGCATGGCGCTCTGAGATTGGACAACGATGCTATCTTGCTTGTCGGTGGTGTGAACCTGCGTGATAACTTATTGACTGGACCTTTAAGGTTAGAAATCTATGCTCCCTCAACGATTGACCCACAAGGGCGATAGGAGGTGCCATGAAGGATTTGCTTGAAAGAAGATGGGTGAAAACGACTTCCTTGTTGCTTGTTGCAACACTTGTTGGTGGTGACGCGTTGAATGCAGTTGCCTTTGCCCAAGAGGTTTCTTCTGGGGAGAGGAGGCTTGCCTTGATAGTTGTGCCAGCAAAGGGTAAAGATGATGTTGTTACTGCACATCTCGCCAAAGGCATATTGCTTGGCACCCTTGAAAGACTTCTTGCTGTGAATGTGCGACGCGGAGGCACTGCCTATGTGGAGGACATTTCTGCGCTTCAGGTGGCAGCGCAAAAGGTCGAAGAAGGGAAAAAGGCGCTTCTGGCACAGAAGTGGGAAGATGCATTGACTGCATACATGACTGCTAAGAATGCCATGGAAAAAGCGCTGGCTTTTGCCGACAGAAGATTGTTCGCTCGAGTTTACAAGGGTTTGGGTGTGGCTTTGTCGTCGTTGAAGAGAGGTGAGGAGGCGAGAAGACCGATGAGACTTTCTTATCTAGCATATCCTGACCAAGAGCCTGCGTCCTATGCCTTCAGTCCAGAGGCAAGGGCGCTTTTCGCACAGGTTTTGGCAGAGATCAAGAGCGCTCCTTTGGGCGGGATTTCAGTGGAAGCAAGCGTGGAGAGGGCAGAGGTGTATGTGGATGGGGAGTTCAGGGGATTCACCCCAATAAAGATAGCGGGTCTTGTGGAGGGTGAGCACTGGGTTTCGGTTATAAGTGATGGCTATACTGCTTATTCTGATTTCATCGAGGTGAAGGGAGGCGCAGTGACACCCCTTGTGGTTCCACTGGAGCCGATGCCTCAGGAAAAGGTATTCAGGGCAAAGATGGGGGATATGGAAAAGGCTTTGCAGAAAGGAAAGGACATCGAAGGTGCTTGCAAAGGTCTTATGGCTTTTGCCAACACAACAGATGTGCTGTATCTGCGAATATCGTCGAAGCCAAATGCTATTGGAGTTTCTGGCGCTTACTGCGGTCGGACTTTTGCGGTGGTCGAAACGGAGTTGCAGAAGGATGCTACTTTGGTTAAATCGCTTCAGGGATTGCTTGCTGGTCAGTTAGGGATATCATTGCCTTCCGAGACAGCGAGTGGTCCAATAGACCCTCCCGAACTGGCGGTGCCTGGCGCACCAGCAGGAGGGGTGATTGCTCAAGGCGAGGAGTTGATTATTGACCCGAACTCCCCCATATTCAAAGAGACAGTGCGTGTGCGCAAAGAAAAAGGCATTGTTGGTAAGTGGTGGTTCTGGACTGCTCTTGGCGTTGTGGCCGGCGGTATTGTGGCAACAGGTGTAGTCCTTGCGAGAAAGGGCGGGGGTGGAGGTGAAACAACGGGAGAAGTTAGGATTTATCTCAATCAAGTCAAGTAATAAGAATAGGCTGGAACGGAAAGTGGAGCCTCTGCTCTATTAGCTTCGTCACTGTCCGCATATTTGTGTTATCTGCTTTGTCCTGAAGGCGAGCGTTCAAGACAGGTGAACCTCGCCCCGAGGAGTCTTCGGGTGTAGTGGCTTTGCTAGCCCTTGTATGTCAGAGGGGAACAAGGTCCAGGCAAGCCTGCTCACTCCACAGGAACTAGGACTTTGAAGGCTTCTCAAGGCGCGCCTTTCCCACCGCCTGCCCCCCGGCCCCCCAAGGAGCCTCCCGCCGCGGTCCAGCCGCACGACAGACTAAAGCCTCCGCATTTCCCATGCGCCCGCCATAGACCAGTACAGTTATAATACCTTGTTCGCCCACCTCGCTTTCGCGGGGTGGGTTGGTGTCAGGCAAGCTCCAGAGGAGCTCCACCGCCATTGTTTGT
>Ga0272449_1001096_pt1 | contig 29157 bp, 23 predicted proteins | sample YNPCB0241_FD_198679 | JGI IMG/M metagenome (GOLD analysis project Ga0272449, IMG submission 198679) | Hot spring sediment microbial communities from Yellowstone National Park, WY, United States - YNP-CB-024-1 | ecosystem: Environmental > Aquatic > Thermal springs > Hot (42-90C) > Sediment... | reverse complement strand
TATAGATTGAAGAATAAGTATAACCAGGGCCAGATGGAGCTCTCCAGGTATAAGTAATAGTTTCTCCAGGATAAGCTAATAAAGATGTTTGACCATTAGCTAAAAGAGAAATTTGTTGGGTTGAAGTTGGTGTTCTTGTGCCAATACCTATTCTAACAGTAATAGATGTTGAAACTACTGGTGTTCCAGTTCTATCTTTTACCATATAAGTGATTGTATAAGTTCTACCTGCTTGACATTGTTGAACAACTGCAGAAGTAGAACCCTGTTGAGTGTTTGCTACCCAAGGTTTTATTTCTCCTTGTCGCCATACTCCTCCTGGACAATTATCAGGAGCATCAGAGGTATAGATTGAAGAATAAGTATAACCAGGGCCAGATGGAGCTCTCCAGGTATAAGTAATAGTTTCTCCAGGATAAGCTAATAAAGATGTTTGACCATTAGCTAAAAGAGAAATTTGTTGGGTTGAAGTAGTGGGTTCAAATCTTCTAGAATAAATTGTAGGATCAATCGCAATTTTATTAAACATATCTTGATATTCCGCATTAAAAATTTGAAAAGCTTGATCTTTTGAAAGTGGTGGTGTGAGCGCCCTAGGGTCACTTCCATAACTTGATTCATATTTTACCCTATAAGGAAATAGTGGATCGTTGTTTTTACCCAAAAGAAAGTCACTTGGATCTGGAGGAATTGGACGAGGACCAATATGTCCTGCTTCTGCTCTAAGTCTCCAATTATCTACAGCTGTTTTGTAGATATCAACAGCTTTATTATAAGCTTCGATATTGTATCTAACCTCGTTCCAAAGCATTGACTGATATAAAACTACCGAGCTAGTAAAACAATACATAGGTAATGGTGGGGCTCCTATACATTCTTGATATGGACGTGGAGGTGGTGAAACTGGTTCTATTTCTATAGAAACAATTTCTCTGGATTTTTCTAAATCTGAAGGTGCTGGGTTTTGGTTTTCATTTTCACGAGTCCAACTAGTACAATTGGCAGTACTGGTACAATTTGGCTGTGGAGCAGAACAACCAAAAGGAGTCATACAGCCCCAACCACCTTGACAATCGTTGATTACTATACGACAAGCAATTCCACTAACACAAGTTGATTCTTGTCTGGTTTCTATGTTATAACGACAAACATTTGTAGATGTTTGAGAAAAAACTATGTGTTGAGTAGTAAAAGCGACTATAAATAAAATCACCGAAAAAAATATTATAAAAATTAGGTTCTTCTTCATTTTTTTATTAATGATTTTTTACTTAGAGACCCTTTATATTAATTGTATTATAGCAAAAATTAAAAAAAATAAAAATTTTTCATTTAGTCATCTAAAGTATAATATAAAATTATTCAACCAAAAAGCCAAAGAAAATACTACTAGTAAGTTTTTACTTTTATTATTTTTTTGTTATAATATTTGTGATCTATATTCTCTTTATTAGATTAAAAAATAAATAAAATTAAATGAAAAAAGATTTTGAAATTATATTTGTTATTTTTTTATTTATTTTGATCATTTTTATGTTTTTTATTAAAAAGAAGGCAACACAAAAACAAGATTTTAGTTTTGTTTCCGAAAATCAAGTTTTTAATTTAACCAAAGGTCAAAAAGTTATTTTTAAAGACGATGACTCCGAATTTGAAATAACCTTCCTAAAAGTAATTCGCGACAACAGATGCCCAAGAAATTCTACTTGTATGGTACCCGGAATAGCAGTGATTGAACTCGAAATTTCAAAGGGCAATCAAAAAAACACCATTCGTTTAGTAAACTCCAAAATAAACGCCTCTTTTGATTATGAGTATAAAGACTTAGAAGAATTTTTTGATGTCGGCTATTATCGAATAAGGTTTTTGGGTTTAGATCCATATCCGGAAAAAAAATTCAATGACATTTCTAAAACAAAATACACCGCCCATTTTAAAATCGAAAAAAACATAAAAGTAATCTTAGGAGGAAATACCTTTTCTGATAATTCTATCTCTTTCTTTGCTACTCTTTTAAACCAAGCCAATGAGGATAGATTTATTCAATACAACTTCAATTGCGTACCTACCTTAAAAAATGAAAAGGGAGAACTAATAGAAATGGTGGATCAAAGAATATTCGAAAACCCATCGCCAGCACCAGAAAATATAAGAAAACGTTTTCTAGAGGAAAAAAAGAAAATACCTAGCCAAGGTATTCTTTTTCTTAAAAATGGAACTGCCTACAAACGAGATGATTTTTTCCAAGTTATTTTTGGCTCTTTTCATTCTCAACGTTTACCTGCTGGTAAATACCAACTCGAGGTTGAATGTTCTTTGTGGGACAATAGCAATAAAAACTTGAAGCTAAAATCTAATTCCCTAAAAATAATTTTAGGAAAACAGTATTCAATCGAAAATAATGGGACAGAGGTTTTAAAAATTGACCGCTTCTCCTCAAAAGAAAACCCCAACCTTCCCTCTTTCACCTTTGAATATCCAATTTTAAGTTCTTTTAATACTGAACATTATTCATTTGTAACTGGCGTAGTATTTCCAGTGGAAGAAGAAAAAAATCAAAACAGTGAAATTAAATCAAGAACTTGGTACTTTCTTCCTGATGTGAGCAATCGTGCCCTTATTAGGTTGGGACGCGAAGATTCAAAATCTTTATTTAAAAACGAACCAAAAATAATCATAAAGCAAGAGAAATTCGAGGAATCGGAAAAAGAAAGTAAAGAAGATTATGATTTAAATAATTACGGTACAAAAAATAAGGAGTTGGAAAATGGTTATTTGTTTTTGGTAGGAAATTCAAAAATTTACTTCACTCTCGATCGCCTCAAAAAAGAAAATTTTCCTTTCAAAAAATTCTTTATCCCAATAAAAAATAGCCTCAAGATAATCAAGTAAACCTTATTTTACTAAAATTTTAGAATGTTCTTTAAAAATCTTGTTACAAAAATAGCGGCAATGCAATCGTGACCACCAAAATTTTAGACTATAATCTTATTCTTCGATAGATATTTTCGAAAAATAAATTTTATTTTTCCTCGAATAAAAGTGGAGCCGCTAAACAAATTGAAGAATAGGTCCCAATAATAATTCCTATTTGAATTGATAAAAGAAAGGCACGAAGGTCAGGAATTAAAATTGATAAAGGCAAAATAGCTAAGACAGTCGTTAAAGATGTAAAAATTGATCTTCTTAGGGTTTGATTAATGCTAGTATTAAAAATTTCTTTTGTTTTTTTACCAGTTTTTAAAATATTTTCTCTTAAACGATCAAAAACAACAATAGTATCATGAACCGAAAAACCAGCAATAATAAGTAAAGCAGTAATAAATTTAATATCCAAATCAAAATTAAAAAATTTTGAAAGAAGAACATAAAAACCAGTCGTGGCCACAACATCATGAAATAAAGTCATAATAACAATAAAACCTAAATCAAAAAGAGAAAATTGTTTTTTTAATTTATAAAACGCAAAAGAAACATAGGTGCCGATAGCCATTAAAACTAAAACAACCATTAGCTCCGCTTTATTTCTTAATTCAGCGCTCAAGCTTGGACTAATTGACTCATATCTTATTCTTTGAGCATTTTTATCTATTTTTTGAATATCTTGCCATAAAAGATTTAAATTTTCCTGGCCTTTAATTAAATAACCTTCTTCGGTTGGATAAACAAAAACTTTAAAATTCAATTTTTTAATAATTTCCTCAAGATTTGTTTTTGTCTTCACTTCTAAAATTTGACCACCAATTAAATCAATCCCCAAATTTGGATTAAAAATATAAAAACTCAAAGCACCAAAAAGCACTAAAATCAAACTCAAAAAATAAAAATAAAATCTTTTTCGAATTAAATCCATCTTATTGTCCGCGTTAGTCTGTGTTTAGTCCGCGTTGGTCCGCGTCATTATTTCTAATAAATACCTTGTGAAAAATACTGCTGTTAAAAAACTAAAAATAACACCAAAAAGTAAAGTTAAAGCAAAACCCTTAACAAAAGAAACTGCTAAAAAATAAATCAATAAAGATGAAATAATGGTTGTCATATTGGAATCACGAATCGAAGGAAAAGCACGATTAAAACCTTCTTTGATAACTTCTTTAATTTTCAAGCCTCTTTGTTTTTCTTCTTTCATTCTTTCGAAAATTAAAATATTAGCATCAACAGCCATACCAACTGCTAAAACTAAACCACTTAAGGAAGCTAAAGAAATAGTTACTCCCAAAATTTTATAAAGGGCTAGATTAAAAACCAAGAAGAAAATTAAAGCAATGTCAGCTAAAAATCCATAAAAGCCATAAAAAATAATCATAAATAAGATTACCAAAATAACACCTAAGATTGAAGCATATAAAGCTATTTTCAAAATTTTCTCACTTAAAATTGGATTAACCACTGATTCAGCTATTAAATTTAAAGGAGCGGGTAAGGCTCCCTGGTTTAATCTATTAGCTAAAAGTTTGGCTTCATCTAAAGTAAATTTTCCAGTAATTTGTGCTTTACCATTTTCAATAACATCTCTAACTATAGGAGAACTTATTAATTTGCCATCTAAATAAATGGCAATTGGCTGACCTAAATACTTTTGAGTTAAATCTTTAAAAATTTTTGCTCCTTCTTGATTAAACTCTAAACTAACAATTGGTTCTAAAGTGTTGGGATTGATAACAACTTCTGCTTTTTGAAGATACTCACCCGTTAAACCCGAGGGAACAAATTCATCTTTTTGAGGAATTCTAAATTCTAAGAATGGTGTCTCGCCAATAATCTTTTTAGCCATTTCTGGATCTTTAATATTAGGAATTTCAACTAAAATTCTTCCTGATTCTGAAAAACTTACGAAATATTCGCTGACTCCTAAAAAATTTATTCTTCTTTCAATTAAATCCTTTGTTTGTTCTAAAACATTTTTAATTTTGGTTTTATCAATATTTTGCCAATCAATTTGATAAGTCAAAATTGTTCCTCCGGCAAGATCCATTCCCAAAGTAAAATTTTTATAGAAAAAAATAATAATTAAACTTAAAACAAAAACAGAAAAGAATGTGGCTAAAAAGAAATTTTTCATTTAAAAAGATTAGCTAATTTTCCAAAAAGATTAGCTAAGAAATTTTTAATGGTTGTCCAAAAAAGAATAATATCAATGCCGAATTTTTCTTTTAATTTAATAGGGATTTGATTAAATTGAATACCCGTAGCTTGCTGAAGAAAATTAATTAATTTTTCCCAACCTGTTTTTAATGTTTTCAAAAAAACATCCCAATTGAAAAATTGTTTTAATTTTTCTAAAAATCCTGAGGGCAACAAAGCAAAAATAATCAAAAGAATAATCAAATAAAATGTCCATTTTAAAATTTTACCGATCATAGTTTTTTAATGGCTTTATCAATTAATGTTAAGGTTTTTTCTTTGCCAAAAATTTCTGCCAAATCAAATGGTGGTGGTGAAGCTTCTTTTCCAGAAAGAGCTACTCGTAAAGGCCAAAAAAATGGACCTTTATCTTGACCCGAAAGATTGTCTAAAACTTCTTTAATTTTTTGAGAAACAAAATCTTCTTTTTTTATTTTAACAAATTCTTTTTTAATTAATTCAAGATTGTTTTTTATTTTTTCTTTAGAAGTATTTTTCCAGATCAAAAGTTCAGCTGAATAATCAAAATCTTTAAAAAAGAATTCTACTGAAGGCAAAATATCATTTAAAGTTAAGGCTCTTTCTTTTCCTAATTCAATAATTTTTAATAATTTTTCTTGAGGATAAAGATCTTTATTATAATTTTTAAAATCTAAAACTTGTAAAATTTCTTCTGTGGGTTTAATTCTTAAATAATAACGATTAAAATAATTTAATTTCGAGATATTAAAAACTGCTGGTGATTTATTAATTTTCTCCAATTTAAATTCTTTAATCATTTCTTCTAAAGAAATAATCTCTCTGTCGCCCTCAGGATGCCAACCAAGTAAGGCAAGAAAATTTAAAATTGCCTCTGGTAAATAACCTTCTTCACGATATTCTTTAATACTTTTAGCTCCATGTCTTTTTGAAAGCTTACTTCGATCTTGGCCTAAAACAAGGGGTAAATGAACAAAAATAGGCTCTTGCCAATCTAGATATTTATAAATTAAAATTTGTTTTGGGGTATTGGAAATATGTTCTTCGCCACGAATAATATGAGTAATACCTTGATAATGATCATCGACAGTATTGGCTAAAACATATAATGGTTCGTTTTCTTTTTTAGCAATAACAAAGTCACCAATTTGACGAAAATCAACTTTAATTTCTCCTCTTAAATAATCTTTAAAAGTTATAACTTTCTCCGGAACTTTTAAACGAAGAACATAATTTTCTTTTTCTTTTCTTTTTAAAGCTTCCTGTTTAGATAAATTTCTGCAAGTTCCAGGATATTTAGGGACCTCACCTCGAGTTAATTGCTCTTGTCTTCTTAAATCAAGTTCTTCCCTAGAACAAAAACAATAATAAGCTAAATCTTTTTCAATTAACTCACGAATAACCTTTTCATATAAATCTATTCTTTCACTTTGACGAACTGGGCCTTCGTCATATTTTAAACCTAACCAAGTTAAACTTTCTAAAATATCCTCTTCATATTCTTTTTTTGATCTTTCTTTATCGGTATCTTCAATTCTTAAAATAAAAATTCCATTTTGGGAGCGAGCAAAAAGAAAGTTAAATAAAGCAGTTCGAGCACCTCCTAAGTGCAAAAAACCAGTTGGCGATGGCGCAAACCTAACCCTGACAACCATTTATTAATTATAAACCAGGAATGAGATTGAGATCAAGTGGCAGAATCAGCACCGCTTTTGTACCCTTATCTTCTTGGGATTCGATTTTTATATCTCCACCATGAAGATTAGCCAACCTTTTAGCACCATAAAGACCAATACCAAAACCTTTAACATCTAAGTCTTTTGCTTTCTTGCCTCGATAATATTTTTTAAACAAATTAGCTAAATCCTTTTTGCTCATGCCAATACCAGTGTCTTCAATAATTATTTCCAAATATGGTCTTTGTGCCATTTTTTGGGCTTTAATCATCACTGAACCACCCATCTTGTTATATAAAACAGCATTTTCCACCAAAGCAAAAAGCGAAAGGAATAAAACACGACGATCAGCTTGAATTTTTGATATTTTCTCTTCAATCTCAACATTGACTTTTAATTTTTTTTCTTCAATTTTCCCTCTTAAAATATCTAATAAAGAAACAATAATTTTTTCTAAATCAACTTCTTCAATTTTCAGTTTTAATTGACCAATCTCGGTTTCTACCATAGTTAAAGTTGACTCAGCAAAAACTATTGTTGATTTAATTATCCCTAAAGCAATCTCGAGAAAATCTTTTTCTTCTTGAGGAATTTTACCAAGATCAATTGTTTCCAAATTCCATCTTACTTCACTTAAAGGAGTTAAAAGATTGTGGCTTATCATCTGAATAAATTCCAATCTTTTTTGAGCCTCAATGACATCTTCAGTTTTGTCTAAAACAATCCTTAACTTGTATTTTTTATCTAAATAAATATCAACATAACTAATTAAAAAATATTTTTCTCTTGGCTGGCTAAATTTAACTTCAATGGTTTCGGGCTTTTGACTAATTATTTTTAGATTTTCTCCTTGTAAAAAAGGAAAAAAAATATTAGCTAAAGTTTGGTATCTTTCATTTTTTATCATTTCATTTTTAACAATTAAATTAATCAGGTCTTCTTTCTTTAAGTTAACTATTTCGCTAAAGGATTTATTAACGAAAATGATTTTAAATTCATCATCGTAAATAACAATTCCTTCCCGAAGGTAGTCCAAAAGATTTTGAAATAAATAAAAAAAGAAAGAAATTTTTTCTTCTTTGGGTTTTCTCTGAAGTTGGAGAAAATAAATCAAAAGAAGGGCAGCTAAAATTAAACTAATAAAAATGAAAACTTTTAAAAGATTGAAATTGCTAATAAATAAAGAGGTAAGCAAGATGGCTAAAACCAAAACAAAAAGGGTTAAGATAATATTTTCTTTTTGACTAAGAAATTTTTTAATTTTTTCAATCATTTTGAAGATAAATTTTCTCCTTCACTTAAATTAATAGTTAAAGGCACATTTAAATTAAAAACTTTTTCCATTCTTTCTTTAATTATACCTCTCATCTCTTCTTTAACCTCTTTTTTAACTTCAAAAACCAATTCATCATGAATAGTTAAAACTAAATAGGCTGGTAAATTTCTTTGATAAATTTCTTCATCAATTAAAATCATGGCTTTTTTCAAAAGATCAGCAGCTAAACCTTGAATAGGCATATTGATGGCAATTCTTTCTGCCATAGTTCTTTCTTGATAAGACTGATAATTTATTTCTGGAATGAATCTTTTGCGACCAAATAAAGTTTGCACATAACCATAAATTTTAGCAAATTCAATTAAGTCTTCTTTTAATTTTTTGACTCCAGGATAAAAATAAAAAAATCTTTCAATCAATTTATTAGCCTCAGAAACAGGAATCTGGAGTTTTTGCGCTAAACCTCGAGCAGAAATTCCATAAGTGATGCTGAAATTAATTATTTTTGCCTTTCTTCTTGTCTCTTGGGTTTCTTCTCCGAAAATCATTTTGGCTGTTTGTGAATGAAGATCTAAATTATTTTTAAAAGCAGAAATTAGATTTTCGTCTTGACTTAAATGGGCCAAAAGTCTTAATTCAATTTGAGAATAATCAGCCTTTAAAAAAATATAATTTTCTTCAGCCACAAAACATTTTCTTAAATAATTAGCCAGTTCTCCCTCCAGAGGTAAATTTTGCAAATTTGGATTTTCTGAAGCTATCCTTCCTGTACTTGTTCCTGTTTGATTAAAAGTAGTATAAATTCTTTTTGTTTGGGGATTGTAATTTTGAAGCAAAGAGTCAGTATAAGTTGTTAAAAGTTTATTGACTTGACGATAAGTTAAAATTTTTTCAACGATAGGATGGAGATGAATAAGTTTCAAGAGTTCGGATTCTTGAGTGGAAATTTCTCCTTTGCTTGTTTTAACCAAACCTTTGGTTGGCAATTTCAGTTTTTTAAATAAAATTTCTCTTAACTTTTGTGGTGAATTAGGATTAAATCTTTCACCAGCTAGATTATAAATTTTCCCCAAGAGCTCGTCATTTTTTTCTTTAACTTTCTGTTTAAATTCTTCCAGAGCTTTTAAGTCAATCTTGATGCCTCTTAATTCCATTCTTGCTAATACCGGGGTTAAGGGTAATTCAATTTCAAAATAAACTCCTTCTAAATTTAGTTCTTTCAATTTTAAAATCAGATTTTGTGTTATTTTCAAAGGATTTGACTCTGAAAAGAAAGATAATATTTTTTCTAAAGAATAATTGCCTTTATCTGGATTTAAAAGCCAAAAAATCAATTTAAGATCATAAATTTTCTCCAAAGAAATTTTTTTATCAAAATAAAAATCTTCTTTTAGAATTTCTTTAAAAATATTTTTTAAATCAAAAACAAATTTCTCTCCTTCTAGAAAAAAGATTTCCTTAAGAAATTTTTTATCTAAAATTTTAATTTGGCCACTAGTTTCATAAATTTTAATTTTATCTTGATCAAGATAAAAAAAGAAGGGGGGATAAAGATCGGAAAAAGAAATTGTTTTTTCTTCCCTGCCTACTGATGGGTCGGGCTTAACCAAAGATGAACCAAAAAGACCATGGGTTGGTTTTATTCTTTGAATCAGGCTTTTAAAACCAAATTCTTGAAAAATAGAAATTAGATTTTCTTCGTTGTAGCCCGGATAGGGAACCAAAAGTTTTTTATCCCTGCCTGACGGTGAGGCAGGCACATCGAGGTTTTTTCTTAAAGTCACTAAATCTCTATTGAAAAGAAGCTTTTCTTTATTATTTAAAATTGATAAACTTATTTTTGGATCTAATTTTTTCTCTCTAGCAGCATTAATAATTCCTTCAAGATTTTGATATTTTTGTAATAATTGGCTGGCTGTTTTTGGACCAATACCAGGAATACCCACAATATTATCTGAAGGATCACCAACTAAAGCTTTATAATCAGGAAGCTGTGATGGTAAAAGACCATATCTTTCTTTTATTTTATTTTCATCATAAATCATTGTCTTCGTTATCCCTTTTTGCATTGTTAAAACTTTTGTTTTTTTATCAACAAGCTGCAAAGTATCAAGATCTCCGGTTAAAATAATAATCTCATCAGCTAAATTAATAAATTTTTCTTTTAATGTGGCAATTAAATCATCGGCTTCATAACCAATTTTTTCAATAACAGGAATATTAAAAGCAGAAAAAAATTTTTTTGATAAAGAAATTTGTAATTTTAAATCATCAGTAATTGGTGGTCGCGTAGCTTTATATTCTTTAAAAACTTGGTGTCTTATGGTTGGCTCAGGTCGATCGTATAAGGCAAAAATATAATCTGGTTTTTCTTCTTTTAGAATTTTTAAAAGAGTATTAGCTAAACCATAAACTGCTTGAATTGGTCTTCCTTGTAGGTCAGTCAATTTTGGCATAGCATGATAAATCCTATAAATTAAAGCATTAGCATCAATTAAATAGACTTTCATTTTTAATTAAATAATCTCGTTTTTGACCTTCTTTTTTAATAATAATTTCGGCATACTTTATTTTTCTTTTCTTCAAATATAATTTTAGCTTTTCTCCCCATTCGATAAAAAATATATTTTCTTTTTTATTAATTTCTTTACGAAGATCAAGCCTTAAAATATCTTCAGCTTTAATTCTATAAAGATCAAGGTGATTTAAAAAATATCTTTTTCTCTTTATTTTAAATTCATATTTTTGCCACAAAATAAAGGTTGGGCTAGTTAATGTTTCTTTAATTTTTAATTTTTTAGCAATTATTTTAGTTAATTTTGTTTTTCCTGCTCCAAGTTCACCGCAAAGTAAAAAAATCCTTTGAGAAGTGAGGAGTTTTAAAATTTTGTTAACTGCTTGAGAAATTTTCATAATCTAATTTTAAAGCAATTTAAAAGCCCCGCCTTTTCGGCGGGGCTATTTTTAGGCTTCTTCCTCTTCTTCTAATTCTTCAAATTCTTCTTCCCAACTTTCTTCCTCTTCAGGAAATTCTCCCAATTCTTCTTCGGAAAGTTCTTCCTCGAATTCTTCTTCCATTGGTTCTTCAATTAATCCCTCTTCCTCTTCTATTTCTTCGTCATCAATTTGTTGAACTAATTTAAAAATTTTCATTTCTAAAAAATTTTTAATTAACGACACATTCTTTGTTTAATAATATTTTTCATTATTTTCTTTTAAAAGTCAAGTTTATCTTTAAGGTTAGTAAAAACCTCCTCAACATCATCGAGGTTTAAAAGTTCCTCAACCAATTGTTTAACTTTCATTTTTAAATTATCACCAATATTTTCTAAAGTATTTAAAGGCCTAAAATCAAGATAAGAATCTTTAATTTCAATTTTACTTGATTCTAATTTATTTTTTAACTCATTTAAAAAACTTGGATTGGTTATTAACAAAATATCCCCATTTTTCTCTTCATAATCTTCAATTAAATCAGCAAACTCTAAAACCTTAGTCTCATTATCTTTCGATACAACAATCACCCCCTTTTCTTTAAAATTCCAAATAACTGAACCTGGTTCAGCCAAACTACCATTAAATCTATTTAAAAGATGTCTTAGATCACCAAGTGTTCTATTTTTGTTATCAGTAATAGTTTTGATTAAAATTTGTACATCTTCTAAATAAGCTTCAAAAATTATTTCTTCTAAATTATCTTCTCTGCTTTCTCCTTTTTTAATTGCTCTTTCAATATTTTCTAAAGGAACCTGAAATTCTTTAGCTCTCTCAATAGCTGATCTTAATTTATAATTCGTCTCTGGATTATTTCCTTCGCGAGCAGCAATAGTGATGGCCCTGATTAATTTAGAAACAATTTGCCCTCTCTTAGCATCAAGTGCCGCTTTCTTATGTTTTACTTGTGCCCAATGTGAATGCCCAGCCATTATAAAATATGACGCTGACCTACGCGGACTTCACGCTGACTAACGCGGACAGAAGTTTAAGTCTGCGTAAGTCTGCGTTTTTATCGGGGAAGTATAAGCCGGGTTCTGTTTTAGCCAATTATCTATCTTGCGGAGAAAATTACTTTTCTCCCCTAGCAGCACACCTGCAAAAGCAGGTACGGCCTTGCACCCAGGGAAAGAGGAAGAATCCCAATAAATTACTTTATTGGGCCAAAGAGTAGCCAGGAAAAGATTTTCCTGACACCTCTTTGCTTTTCACTTTTCCCCACTCGTAAGGTGGATAGTATGGTCTCTGTTCTTCCTCTTTAGACCTTTCGGCCTAGCTTCTTTTGAAGCTTCCCAAAATGTCCAACCTAGAAATGGGTGCCCGGACTTTCCTCCCAGTCATTTGACTGAGCAATTGGCTGCTTCCCCTAATTAATTATATCATTTTACTCTTTAATAATCAAGGATTTTTGAAGGTCGGTTCGCCAGATTTGGCTAAAATTTTTTAAAACTTCTAAAATTTCTTGATGAGGATGACCATAAAAATTTTGTCCAACTTGAATAATAGAAATTTTTGGCTGAATCAAAGAATAAAATTTTTCATTTAAGGAATATTTGGAGCCATGATGAGGAACCAAAAAATAATCTGCTTTCAAAAAACTAGAGCAACAATTAATCAAACTTTCAATAGCTTTCTTTTCAATATCACCAGTTAAAAGATAAGAATTTTTGCCTAAAACTTTTATAACTAAAGAATTATCGTTTTCTTTTTTATAATTTTTTTCTGGGTGAAGAACAAAAAATTTAAAATGATTATCAAAAATTTGATCGCCTCTTTTGAAAACTAAAACAGGAATTTTCTTTTGTTTAGCTAGATCTAAAAGCTGAAGATAATTAGAATCTTGGCTTTCTTTTGGACTAATACCAATTAATCTAACTTTATATCTTTTTAAAATTTCAAAACTTGAAAAATAATGATCTTTATCAGGATGAGACAAAAATAGAATATCAATTTTTCTATTATAAAAAGGCAAATTTTTATCAATTTCTTTAATAGTTAAACTAGGGTATTTTCCTGTATCATAAAGAAAAACATTCTTTTTATCTTTAAACAAAATTCCTTCTCCTTGACCAATATCTAAAAAAGCAACAAGAGAGTCTTCTTTTAAAGCCGAAAAAATTATTAAATACAAGACAAAATTAGCTAAGATTAAAATTAAAATCAATCGTTTCATTTTTTGTTTGACAATAAATTTCTAAAAAAATTAAAAAATAACTTAGAAAAACCAAAATTAAAGGAATTTTAAAATAAAAAACAAAATTACCAAAAATTTTGGCAACAAAAAGAATATAAGTTAATAGTGGAAAAGAAAGCCAAGCCAAATATTTAATAGGAAAAAATAAAAATAAACTTGAAATTGTCATCAAATAAGGAACAATTGGCAAAACTAAAAGATTACTAATTAAAGAAAAGAAATTAAAATTTCCAAAATAATACAAAATTAATGGATAAGTAAAAATTTGTGCTGATAAAGTTTCTGAAATTGTTTTACGAAAAAAATTATTTTTTATAAATTCTAATTTCTTTTCAAAAATTGGCGAAAGATAAAAAATTCCTGTAATCGCTAAAAAAGAAAGTTGGGTGCCAATATCTTTAAAAATTAATTTTGGGCTAAATAAAGAAAATAGAAGTAAAGCAAAAATTAAAATATTTCTTTTTAGTGGAATTCTGCCAAATTTTCTTTTTGTTAAAATAAGCAAAAAACCCATAACTGCTGCTCTTAAAACATTGCCTTCAAATCCCATTAAGAAAACAAAGAAAACTATCAAGAATGAAGAAAAATAAAAAATTAAATCAGGAGTTAAAAATGATAAATATTTTAAAGCTTCATAAAAAATTGAAAACATAATAGTTAAATTTTGTCCAGAAACAGCAGTTAAATGAATCAGTCCACTATTTATAAAATCATCTTTTATTTCTTTATCATCAAACTTTGAACCTAAAAATATACCTCTTAAAAGATTTTCTTCTGGAAAAGATAATGATGATTTAATTTTTTCTTCTAAAAAGAGTCTATAATTTTTAATTAAAGATGGAACTTGAACTTGGGGCAAATTTATTTCTTCTCTTAAAAAATAATAAAATGAACCAAGAAAAAGAAAAAGCAAAAATAAGACTGAAAATTTTAAATTTTTAAATTTCAAATAAAAAATTAAACAAGCTAAAAAATTTAACAAAAACCAAAAATTAAAATAAAAAGCAAATCCAATTCCCAAAATAAAACCCAAGGATAGAAAGAAAAACAAATTAGCAATTACAATATCGTTCATAAGAACTTTTAACCTTTATTAAAATTTATTATAATACTTTCCTACTTCCAATTTTAAATTTTAGATTTTAAATTTTAGATTTTTCTTTGCCCTCAGGAGGAATCGAACCTCCATCTTCTCCTTAGGACGGAGACGCTCTTCCATTAAGCTATGAGGGCTTAATTTTATTTTAAAGCAAAACTTCTCCTTCAAAAATTATCTTCATAAGGGGCAAAAGGCCGTAACCATTTATTACAACGAATATATAAGCGTCTTTATAAAGAGATAGCAAAGACTCAGATTCAGCTATTAATATAATATTATTTGGATCTAATCGGTTGACGATAATATTAGGAAACGATTTAGACAGTAAAATATCTTCTTGTGGTATAGGATCTGGTAAATTAATTTCCCAATCGGTATCATTAGTTTTAATAATAGCTAATGATAGAGTAAAATCTGGAGGCTCGGGATGACAATTGGGTGCGCAATTTACAAACCATATTTTAATTCTTTTTAAATTTAAATCTTGCAGGATTTGAAATTTAGCAACATCTCTGCCTATATAACTCATCAAGGGAAGGCCATAATAAAATGGTCTTTCATTAATTTTTTTAAAACTAAGGGTAATATCATCAAAACAATTTATCATTTTTGCTGAAGTTAAGGCTGTTTTTAGAATTTGACTATTATTAAGAAGATTTAATTGAAAATTAAGATCTGTTCCTGAGGGAATGTTTAGGTTGCAGAGATTTAAACTTAAAGATTGATTTTCAAGAATTTTAAAAGTTGCTGAAGCTATGATTTGGGAAGTTGAAGATGAAGAGGTTGAAATTGAAAGCTCATAACTTAAATTTTCATCATAATAAGCAGGAGAAAACCAAGAAAAATTATAAATTTTTCCTTGATTAGTTACTTGGAAATTTTGAATATCTTTTATGGTTGGTCTTGTTATTGATGAATTTTCTGGATTGATGGGAGCATAAAGAAAGTCTTCATTTGAATTATTTGTATCATAAGCATTCCCCAAATAAATTTGCTCATTGTTTGTTTCAATATACTCATTTAAAATATTCTCGGAAGTTGAGTTTTTTGTTTTCTTTCTGTTTAAAGAAAAGTTGATATCAAGAGGATTATCTTGTTTGCAATTTGAATAATTGTCTATCTTACCCCAACAAACTTCATCAACTATTTTATTATCTTTATCAATTAATCTTAAACCATTGTTATTAGTTAAATTATAAGATAAAGCATAAACAATGTCTGGAGTAGTAGTTATTGTTTCTAAACTAGAAGAATTTACTAAAAGAAGATAGGAAAAAGGTTTTATCGTTATATTGTTAAATTTAGATTTAGCTATGAAGGGTTGCGAATTTCCTTTGCTATTTATTTTTTCAATTCTCCAATCTGTTAAATTAACCTCAAAATCATTTGGATTATAAAGCTCAATGTATTCTCCAACAGCAGAGGTTCCTCCAATCATTCTTATCTCTGAAAAAAGAATCCTTATTGAGGTACTTTGAGCAATTGGTTCTGGTTCTTTATTACATAAATCTTTTGGTAAAGTTGTTGAAGAAGTAGCAAGATTTGATTTATTTTCTTCATCTAAATTGTCTTTAAGAAATAAGGCGAAATAATAAATCGTTGATGTTGTCGGACATTTGGTTATTTCAAAAGATAAGCTTGTTGTTGAACCATCAAATTTTGGTGAAGGTAAAGTTGAAGTCACTCCAAAATCCTCTAATTTAAAAGTTGAAAAATTAGGGGATGTTGAAACTAAAAATTGGTAGGTATAATTGTTTGTTGAAGTTGTTAATGTTAATGTTGGTTCATTAAAAGAAATATTGAGGAAATATCCATCTTCAGTTGAGGTTGTTGTAACATTAAAATTTTGAATGGTTATTATTGTTAAATCAATAAAATCTTGTCTTGGAGATTCTGTAAAAGTTGAATTTTTAGGAGAAGGTTTGTGCAACCAAAAGTCTTTTGAGTTATCATCAGTATCTTGAAAATTTTTTCTTTGAATTGATTTATTTTCAAAATTTTCTTTTTGAGCAATGAATGGTGAATTTTCGTATTGATAAATTTTTTGAGTATCATCTCCATAACCAACTAAATCTGAAATTTCTCCATTTGGTTTTCTTAAAATAATTACATTATTTTTTGAAATTGAATAACTTTCTGCATAAGATAAATCCCCTTGATATTTTTCTTTTGTTGAAGAAGAGGTAATTAGAAAATAACCATTAGGCTTTATTTTTCCTTGAAATTTTGAAGAGGGAATTAATGTTGTTAAACTTGGAGTTGAGGTTGGATTTTGTTTTGAAGTATATTTTTCTAACTTCCAGCAGGTTAAATCTACTTCTTCGTTATTTGGGTTATATAATTCTATAAATTCATCTTTAGTCTCTGATGCTGTTTCAAATTGTATTTCATTAATGATTATCTTTGGATAATTTCTGTTTTTATAGTCATCGCACTTATCTTTCTGAATAGTTATGCCTCCTCCACCTCCAATATAACTTGTTTGATTAAAAACTTGGGTTGATGCTGGAATTGTTTGCTGTCTTAAACTTAAAGTTGATGTTGTTTGTGTTGAAGTATTTGATTTTGAAGTTTTTGTATTAGATAAATCTAAAGTTGTAGTTTTAATTTCTCCTGTTTGTTTATTTTTTATAGATATAGTAATTTCTTTCTTTTCTTCTTTATAAGTTATTTCTTCTTGTTTTTGTTCATTTATTTTTGCTTGTTGATTGGTTTGTTGATTAGTCTGTTGATTTAATGATGTTTGCCCAGAATTTGTTTGATTATTTTGATTATTCGTAGAAGAAGTTTGATTTCCTGTAAATAAATCAATTAAATTACTAAGTAAATTTTGTGCTTTTTCTATATAAGGAGGAGTTGATTCTTTTGTCTCTAAAATTTGAATTTCATAAGCTAAAGCTTTTGCTTCATTTTCTTTCTGAACCAATTTTTGTTCTTTTTGGAAAGCAACTTTTGTCTTAATACATTCCTTCTTTTTCTTAATCGACCAATCATTTTCTGTACATTCAGAATAATTTGTTTTTATAACTGAAAGAGCACAAGAAAAATTATTATAAGGACAATCATAAACAAAGATGGTGTCATCTAAAATTTGATCCCATTCTCGTCGTTTCCCAAGATAATCATTTATATAATCTTCATTATGATTATAGAACCAAACGGCTTTCCACTCATCATTATGAATTCCATCATACTTTAATTTAAGAGCTGCGGCATAAAGTGAATCTTCTAAATTCCAAGGATTTTTATTATTTAATTCCTTATATTGAAGCCAGGTTGTAGGTTGAAACTGAGTATACCCAATTCCAAAATCCGGAGAAAAAGGAACTTTATTGATATCTAAACCTAAATTAGAGATAATTTTTTCAAGAGCAGAATATTGATTATTACACCATTCTGTACGAGCTTCGATAGAATAACATTCTGTACCATTGACAGGAGGATCTTGATTCCTTAAATAATCACAATATTTCACACAAGCCTTTAAATTCTTCTCTTTTGAGCCCAAATTTCTTCCCAAATTTTCTCCGAAGCCACTTTCTTTTTCAATAATTGTTAAGATATAACTCGGCGTTTTTAAACCAACAACTCTGTAAGCCTTATCAACTGCTTCAATAATTAATTTCCATTCTAAAGCAAAAACTAAACCAATAAATAAAAACAAAAGTAAAATGATTGCTTTTGCTTTACTCATTTTTCTCTATTAATTTAAATGTCTTTACAAAATCTTCTAATTGCTGAAATTTGTAACCAGGAATGCCGCCCGTTATTTGGATTGTCAAAACTTTGTTATCAAAAAATGTTACATAATTTACAGCTTCCGTAGATAGACCATAAAAATCACTTTCAACATGTTCTTTATACTTATAAAGCTCTAAACCACTGTTAGTTAAAAGTTTTTCTGCATTTTTAATTCTTTCCTTTTTTCTTTTTATAAATTCTGGATCATCAAAAATATAAATGCTATACACATGCCACCATGATCTTGGCATTCCTATTTCATATCTTCCGGGATCATCAAAATAAAACACACTTGTATCCCTTGTTTGATTTAGAATTAATTCTTTTGGCACCTCTATCTCATATCCCTCTGCATGATTAATAACTAACTTTCTATCTCCTTTAGGAATAATTTCTACGCCTTCAAGTTGAATGTCTGTTGTTGTGGAAATAAAATTTTCAAAACTTAAAATATTAGTTATTTTTTCAGCATATTTCTCTTCGTCAAACTTTTTTAGTCTTTCAATATCTTTTTGAACATTTTCAAGTCTTTTTTTAGCTTCAGTAAGTCTTTTTTGAGGAAGATGAAATTGAAAATAATAAAAAAGAGAAAAAGCAAGAAAAATTAATAAGAAAATAAAAACCTTCTGCTTCATTTTTTAAATTATAAAAAATTTTTCTCAAAAATCAACAACGAAAAATCTTTGGACGTCGTACGTCCAAATATTAAATTAAACCAGTAACTCTTTCAACTTCTTCGATGGTGGTTATTTTTCTTAAGGCTTTGATTAAAGCATCTTGTTGAAGAGAAACAAAATCTTTTTTTACAGCTTTAAAAATTTCTGTTTCAGGTGGATTTTTATAAATTAATTCTTCTAATTCTTTAGTAACTTTCAAAAATTCAAAAACACCAATCATTCCTTTATAACCAGTATCAAAACACCGCGAACATCCTTGGGACTTAACTAAGTTGAAATCTTCTAAATTAACATCGCTTAAATTCACTCTTGGAGGTAAATTTTTCAATTTTTCTTGAATTTTCTTTTTTAACTCTTCATCCGGTTTATATTCCTGAAAACAATAAGGGCAAACCTTTCTAATCAATCTTTGGGCAATCACTAATCTTAAAGCTGAAGGAATCAATTTTGGATCAACATCTAAACTTATAAGCCTAGGAATGGCTCCTAAAGAATCATTGGTGTGCAAAGTTGATAAAACCAAATGTCCTGTTAACGAAGCTTGGATAGCTATTTGTGCTGTTTCTTTATCTCTAATTTCACCAACCAACATAACATCTGGGTCGTGTCTTAAAAAAGCCCTTAAAGCCACAGCGAAAGTAAAACCTTTTTCTTCTTCGACCTGGCTCTGACTAATGCCTTCAATTTTATATTCAATAGGATCTTCAATAGTTAAAATTTTTAGTTCGGGTTTTTTTATTCTCATTAAAATAGCATAAAGAGTTGTTGTTTTTCCTGAACCAGTTGGTCCAGTGTTTAAAATCAAACCATTGGGAAGGTGGATTGTTTTTTCTAAAGTCTCTAAATCATCCTCTCGTAAACCAAGATCTTCTAAATTTTTTACAATCAATTCAAAAATTAAAATTCTTAAAACAATAGCTTCATCATCTCCTACGGGAATAACCGAGGCTCGAATATCAATATTTTGTCCATCAACAACAATAGAAAATCTACCATCCTGAGGTTTATCTTTAATATTAATCATTAAACCAGCTAGAATTTTGATTCTATTTTTAAGTAAAGGATAAATATTTTTAGGAAAAGTAAAAATATCATACAAAATACCATCAAGACGATAACGAACTAAAACTTTGTTTTCATATGGTTCGAAATGAATATCCGTGGCATTAAATTTAATGGCTCCGGCTAATAAATAATCCAGAATTAAAAATGGGTCGGTTTTGATTAAATCTTTAAGTAAATTTTCAATTTCTTGTCTTTTCTGAATTTTTTCTTTAAGTTCTGTAAAAACTTGCTGATTAACTTCAAAAGTACCAATATATGTTACTTTCTTTTCTTTTAAAAATTTATATTCTTCTAAACCAATTTCTAAACTTTTTGGAGAAATAATACCAATTTTTATTTCTAACCCTTGCTGAGCCAAAGATTGTTTTATGTTTTCTAATTCTTGGTTATATGGATCAACAACTCCTAAGGTTAAAATATTTCTTTCTTTTTTAATTGGTAAAACTTTTGCTTTTTCTGCTAAATTTTTAGGAAGGTATTTTAAAGCGTCGATTTCTGGTTTAATAAATTGTAAATTAAAATAGGGAATATTTAAAGTTTTTGCTAATTCCTGGGCAATTCTTTCGCTATCTAATCTAAATTCTTCAAACTCTTTTTCCATTATAATTATTATAAATGAAAATAATTAAGCTTTTTATTGTTTTCATTTTTCTTTTAGTTAGTTTTTTTGTTTTTTTATTTGCTATTCAGTCAGCTTATTTGCCAAGTCCTGATTTAATTGGTGAAAAAATTGTTAGTGGTGGTACAGAAATTTATGATCGAACAGGAAAAATTTTACTTTATAAAGTTGGTTTTCGAAGATCTTGGGTTAATTTTGAAGATATTCCTGAAAATATCATTAAAGCAACCTTAATAGCTGAAGATCAAAATTTTTATTCTCATCATGGCATAAGCCTTAAAGGAATTTTAAGATCAATTTATTTAAATCTAAAAACGAAAAGCCTTGAATATGGTGGCTCAACTATTACTCAACAATTAGCTCGAAATCTTTTTTTAACTAAAGAAAAAACTTTATTAAGAAAAATTAATGAAATTATTTTAGCTTTAAAACTTGAAAGAAAATATTCAAAAAATGAAATTTTGACTTATTATTTAAATTCAATTTATTATGGCGAAGGAAATATTGGTATTCGTGCGGCCGCAGATTATTATTTTGATAAAAAATTAAAAGATTTAACTTTATCTGAGGCAGTTATCTTGGCTTCTATCCCTAAAGCACCATCTTTATATGCTCCAGTAAATAAAGAAAATATTGAAAGATTAAAGAAAAGAAGAGATTATCTTCTTTCAAGGCTTAAAGAAGAGGGGTGGATTAATGAAAAAGAATACAATTTAGCTTTTAATGAAGAAATAAAATTTATCAAAACAAAATATACAGGCATGATTGCTCCTCATTTTGTTATTGAAGTTCTGAATGAACTAAAAAATAAATTTCCAAATTTAAATTTAGAAGAGGTTAGTTTAAAAATTATCTCCACTTTAGATTATGATCTTCAAAAAATTGCTGAAAAAGCAGTTTTTGAAGGAGTAAAAAGAAATAAAGAAAAATACGGGGGCAGTAATGCTGCTTTAATGGCTATAAATCCTAAAACCGGAGAGGTTTTATCTTTGGTTGGTTCAAAAGATTTTTTTGATGAAACTATTGATGGCCAGGTTAATGTTCCTTTTCGACCTCGCCAGCCTGGCTCTGCATTTAAACCTATATCTTATGCAGCTTTGTTTGAATTAGGTTATCCTGATAAAACAATTGTTTTTGATGTGCCAACAGATTTTGGTAATTATAAACCACAAAATTTTGATAAACAATTTAAGGGGCCAGTAACTTTAAGACAAGCTTTAGCAGAATCAAGAAACGTTCCTTCTGTAAAGGTTTTTTATTTAGCTGATCCAGAAAGAGTTGTTAATCTAGCTAGAAAAACTGGCATTAGTTATTTAAAAAATTGGCAAAATTATGGCCTTTCTTTAGCTTTAGGTACAGCAGAAATAAGAATGGCTGATTTAATAAGATTTTATGGTGCTTTAGCTAATGATGGTAAATTAGTTTCTCAAAATTTGATCTTAAAAATTATCCAGGACAAAAAAATTATTTATGAATATAAACCTGAAGAGAAAGAAATTGTTTCGCCGCAAACAGCAAGAATTTTAAATGATATTTTAAAAGATGTTGGGGCTAGGAAAGGATTATTTCACGCCAGTTTTAATTTAACAATTTTTCCTGGTTATGAAGTGGCTCTTAAAACCGGTACCACTCAATTTTATCAAGATGCCTGGACTTTTGGTTACACTCCTAATTTCGTTGTTGGTGTTTGGGCTGGAAACACTAATGGAAGAAGAATGAATTCTTTGGGAGCAAGCTTAGTAGCTGCTCTACCAATTTTCCACCAATTTTTAAGTGAAGCTATAAATTTAGGAAAAATTCAACCAGAAAAATTTTTACCTCCAGAAGAAAGAATTGTTTATAAACCTATGTTAAATGGTTCTTGGATAAGCCCTTATGGTATTCATAATATTTTATTTTATGTTGATAGAAAAAATCCTTTAGGACCAATTCCCGAAGATCCCTTTTTAGACCCCCAGTATTCTTTATGGGAAGAGGGGGTAAGAAAATGGCTGGGTTACTCACAATGAAAAATTATTTGATAACTTGGACATCTAATTTTTAATAAAGTTTTTAGTTCTTCGATTCTTAAACGATCAATATTTTTTGGAAAAACTAAAACAATCTTTTCTTGATGGCGATGTAAAAAAACTTTAAGACCAGGAAAATGATCTTTAATAATTTTAGCTATTTGAAATAATTCGTTTTGCTTAAAACAAATTTTTTTCATCGATGAACAGAAATATAAACAAAATCATCATCAATTGGTGATTTAAGATAAACAGGTGTGCTTTCACCACCAAGTCCGGAAAAAAATCCAGCTAAAATTTTATCGCTTTCAATAGCCTCAAAACCATCATAAAGAAAATCTAGATGAAATTTTATTTTAAATTCTTTATAGGTTAGATTATTTTCTTTAATCTCTATATTTAATTCATTTCTATTTTCACCCAAAAGTTCATTTTTAGTATAAATTTCAAGTTTGTTTTCATCTAAATCAAAATTAAGCTCAGTTTCTTTAAATTGATCGAGAAAAACTTTAGCTAATTTTAGTGATTTTAAAATTTCTTCACGATCAACTAAAAAAGTAAAAAGAAAATTCGTAGGTGAAATAAATTGAGAATAATTAGGATATTCAATAGCTAAAAGTTTAGCAGTTAAGAAATGGTTTAAAACTTCAAAAGTGATTTGATTTTCCTCAAAATAAATTTTTAATTTACTTGTTTTTCTTTTTAAAGCACGGTATTCTTGAATAATTCTTTTAGGAATTAAAATAGAAATTTTTTCTAAATTAGTTTCAAAAAATTGTGATTTAACTTTTTGTACTCCTAATCTAATTGTATCAGTAGCTACTAAATTTAATTTTTCACCATCAAGATCAAAATAGATTCCTGAATATTCTGGACGAATATCTGAAGTAGTTAAAATAGGATAGAGTCTACTTAAATAATCTTCAAAGTTTTCATTGTCAATTTCAAAATATTTCTCTTGATTTATTTCTGAAAAAGTTGGGAATTCTTCATAACTTAATCCTGGTAAAGTGGAAACAGATTTTTGACCTCTGATTTCTAAAAAATTATCTTTAGCTTCTAAAATAACTTCATCTTCATAAAAATTATCAATAATTCTTTCAAACTGTTTAGCTGGAATTAAAACCTTTCCTTCTTTTAAAATTCTTGCTGGAAATCTTGTTTGATAATTTAACTCTAAATCTGTGGCTGAAATATAAACTTCATCATTTTGAGCTAAAAGATAAAAATAATTCAAAATACTTAAATCAGTTTTTTGAGGACAAATATTAGTCACAATTTGTAAAATTTCTTTTAATTTATCTTTAGGTAATTGTATTTTCATATTATTAGTAGTAAAGTGGAAATTGTGGATAAGTTTTTAATTTTTAATTTCTTCGACCTTTTTTTAAAAAAAATATTGTTAATAACTTGTTTAACTTTCTATAATTTTTGATTTTAATATTTCAAGTTCCTGACTTAATAAAGGATTTTTCTTCAGTTCTTTAACAATTTTTTCATAAGAATAAATAATCGTAGTATGATCTTTCTTTAAAAATTCACCAATTGAAGTGTAAGAAAGTTGTGTAATTTCTCTTAGAAAATAGATTAAAAATTGCCTCGCTTTAACTAAATGTTTTGTTCTTGTTTTCTTGAAAATATCTTCATCTTTTAATTCATAGTGTTCACTAATAACTTTAACAATTTTTTTAGGACTAACTCGACGGTAAAAATCTTTGGAAAAGTTCTTTAATAAATATTCAATCTTATCAATATTAATTTTTTCTCCTTGTTGATGATGAAAAATTATAATTCCTAAAGCACCCTCCAATTCTCTAATGTTTTTCGTTATTTTTTTAGCTATAAAATCATAAATTTCATCATCAAAAACCACCCCTTTTTCTTGTGATTTTAGTTTTAAAATTGCTACCCTTGTTTCATAATCAGGTGGGCTAATATCAACAACTAAACCACCTTCAAATCTCGATCTCAATCTTTCCTCAATGTCAGGAATTAATTTTGGTGGTCGATCAGAAGAGAAAATTATTTGTTTAGAAAGATTATAAAGATAATTGAAAGTATGAAAAAGTTCTTCTTGGGAAGTTGTTTTGCCAGAAAGAAAATGAACATCATCCAAAATTAACATATCGACATCACGAAATTTTCTTCTAAATTCTTCAGTGGTATGATTTTTTAAACTTTGAATGAATTCATTAGTAAACTCTTCGGTGGTCAGATATTTTATTTTTAAATTTTTATGAGTTCTTAAAGCCTCGTTTCCTGTGGCTTGTAAAAGATGAGTTTTACCAACACCTACGGGTCCATAAACAAACAAAGGATTATGAAGTTTACCCCATGATTTAGAAACAGCTTGACAAGCAGCAAAAGCAAGTTCATTACTTTGACCAACAACAAAATTGTCAAAGCGATAACGAGGATTAAGATTAGTCTGGGGATTAATTTCAAAAATAGTTAATTTCTGTTGAGAAATGTTAGTGATTTTTCTTATTGAAGTTCGGTGATAGCTTGCTCCTAAACCAGGTTTAGTTGAAACAATAAATTCAATGTTTTTAATTTCTGGAGCAAACTCTTTGATTATTTTTAAGATTGTTTGTTCAAATTTTTTTTCCAACCAGTCTTTGACAAATTTACTTGGAACCTCTATTTTTAAAACTCCTTGAATATAACTTTTTGGTTGAAAATAAGAAAACCAAACTTTAAAAACAGAATCACCAACATTATTTTTGATGCTATTTAAAATCTTTTCCCAAGTTGTCTGGAACATTTCCAGTGTCATTTCCCACAATTATATTAAAAAAGTTTTAAAAAACAAAATTTCAAAATCTTAAATAAGTGTGGAAAATTTGTGGAATAAAATTTTTTTAACTAAGCGATCGGCTATGTTTTCTTTTCGAGGAATAAGATTAATTTTTATTTCATTAAAATCAAGTCTAAGATTATGAAATTTTATAAAACAAGGAAAAAGCTCTTCCTCTTTAATTTTGTATTGATTGTTAATTTGCTTAGCCACAATCTCACTATCCAAATTTAAAACTATTTTAAGTTGGGAAAGATTGTTTTTACCAAAAATTTGTTTTATTTTCTCTAAAGCAAAAATAACTGCTAAGTATTCAGCTTGATTATTTGTTTTAATACCAACTTCTTTAGCATATTCTTTCACTTCATGGTTAAATTTAATAACTACACCTATGGCTGCTCTTCCAGGATTATTTACGGCTCCACCATCTGTATAAACTATTATTTCTCCTCCGTCCATAATTTTTCTTTAGCCAAATAATAAAGCATCGCCCCACCACCGGTTGAGATTTTAAATTTTTTTAATAATTTTTTCTTTTCCAAAAAAGCTAAAGTATCACCACCACCAACTAAAATAAATTTATTTTTTAATTGACTTAAAAATTTTATTAACCCAAAAGTTCCTTTTTCAAATCTTTGATCTTCAACAAAACCAAAAGGACCACTAAAAACAATATTTTTTACTTTTTTTAATTCATCAAAAAAAACTTCTAAACTTTCCTCTCCGACATCATAAATTTTATCTTCTTTTTCAATTTCTCCTAAAAAACGATGAAAAATCTTATTTTTATTTAAAACATAAAAATCAAAGGGAACTAAAATCTTTGAAGAATAAATTTTTTTAATTTCTCCTAAAATATCTTCTTCAATTAAAGATTGACCAACCTCAAAACCTTTAGCTTTTAAAAAAGTATTAGCTAAACCACCTCCTAAAATAATCAAACTTGCCTTATTTAAAAATTTTTTAATTAAAGGAAGCTTAGTAGAAATTTTTGCTCCACCTAAAACTAAAACAGAGCTATTTAAATTTTTTAAGACTTTATTTAAAAGAGTGATTTCTTTTTCAAAATTAAAACCATAATAAGTTGATAAAATTTTTGGCAAAAGATAAACTGAAGAATGTTTTCGATGAGCTACTGAAAAAGCTTCAAAGACAAAAACTTCTCCTAAAGAAGATAATTTTTTAGCAAAATTTAAACCACATTCTTTTTCTCCTTTAAAAAGTCTTACATTTTCCAAAAGATTAAATTTTTCTTTTGGCTTAGAATTTAAATCTTTAAGAAAACCAATTTTTATTTTTAATAATTTTTCAATCGAAGGAAGAATTTTTTTTAAAGAGCCAGAATCTCCAAAATGACTTATTAAAATAACTCTTTTTGCTGGCTTTAAAAAATTTAAAGTTTCTTTAAAAGACAAAATTCGATATTTATTTAAAATTTTTCCTTTAACAAAATCAACATTAAAATCAACCCTCACTAAAACATCCTTATTTTTAATTTTATCTTGATTAAATCTTAAAAGTTTTTCTTTTTTCAATTCAATCATTTTCTTTAACTCTATATTGAAGAGCCTCGCTTAAAGATTCAATGTCAATTTTTTCTTTATTTTCATAATCAGCAATAGTTCTTGCTAATTTTAAAACTTTATGAACTCCTCTTAAAGAAAGTCTATATTTATCAATAGCATTTTTGAAAAAATTTTCTGCTTCAAATGTTAACTGACAATATTCTTTTATTTTCTTTGCAGGAATTTCATTATTATTTTTAAAAATTTCTTTTTTATATCTTTGACTAATTTTTTCTCTGACTTCACTAATTTTTTCTTTTATTTTTTGAAAATCTCTTTCAGGTAAATTAAAAATTTTTTCACTCTCAACCCTTGGAACATTTAAATGAATATCAATTCTATCAAGTAAAGGTCCAGAAATTTTCTTTTGATATCTATTAATTTCTGAAATCGAACATCTACATTCAATTTCAGGATCACCATAAAAGCCACAAGGGCAAGGATTGTAAGCACCGACAAACAAAAATCTGGCTGGATATTTAACAACCTTTTTAGCTCGAGCAACAGTAATTTCCCCAGTCTCTAATGGTTCTCTGATTCCTTCTAAAACATCTCTTCTAAATTCTGGAAGTTCATCGAAAAATAAAACGCCACGATGAGCCAAGGTTACTTCTCCTGGTCTTGCTTCTTTGCCACCACCCAAAATCGCAATAGCTGAAGCTGAATGATGAGGAGATCTTAATTGAGGTCGAAAAATTATTTTTTCTTGTAAAAGCCCCAAAGCACTATAGATAGCCGAAACTTCTAAAGCTGAAAAATAATCTAAATTTGGTAAAAGATTAACAATGTTTTGAGCAATTAATGTTTTTCCTGTTCCTGGCGGACCATAAAGAAGAAAATTATGGTTGCCAATAACTCCTAAAACAATGCCTCTTAAAAGATAATCATCAACAACAAGAAAATTTAAATCTAAATCTTCATTAGTAAAATTAAATTCTTGAGGTTCAACTGGTATTTTTAAAATTTTTTCTTCAAGAAAATCAACAACTTCCTGAAGATGAGAAAAGCCATAAATTTTTATTTCTTTTAAAAAACTAACTTCGGAAATATTTTCTTCTGGTAAAATGATCGCAGAAAAATGACCAATAGCTTTTAAAGCTATTGGCAAGGCTCCTTTTATTTTTTTTAATTTTCCATCTAAACCAAGCTCACCTAAAAACAAATAATCTTTCGGTAAAGGTTTGATTTGTTTTGAGGCAGAAAGATAAGCTAAAGCAATAGGCAGATCTAAAAGCGAACCCTCTTTTTTCAAATCAGCAGGAGCCAAATTAACAACCACACGAGAATTGATTTTGTTTGGCGGTTGAGCGGAAATATTTTTAATAGCTAAATTGATTCTTTCTTTGGCTTCATTAATAGTTTCATCAGGAAGGCCAACAATCTGAAAATTAGGAAAACCACCCATCAAGCCAACTTCAATTTCAATAATTTCTGGAAAAATACCAGACAAAGTTGCTGATTTAATTTTGGTAAACATTTACATTGATTTTATTTTTTCAAAAATTTTTTTAGAAATTTCCGGATTTTGTTTTAAAAACTCACGAGCAGACTGAAAACTACCTCCAAGTTTTGTTTCTTCAAAAAAATAACTATTGCCGGCTTTTTTAATGACCCCAAGTCTTTCTCCTAAATTAATTAGATCAGATTCATAAGAAATTCCTTCATCATAATAAATATCAAACTCAGCAGTTTTAAATGGCGGCGCCACTTTATTTTTAACAATTTTTGCTTTTATTTTATTACCAATAATTTCTTCTCCTTTTTTCACCTGAGCCACTCTTTTAAGTTCAATTCTGACTGAAGCATAAAATTTTAAAGCTTTACCACCAGGAGTTGTTTCTTGACCAGGAATCATTCCTCCAATCATAGCTCTTGTTTGATTAATAAAAATTAAAACTGTTCTTGTTTTAGAAATAATACCTGTTAGTTTTCTTAAGGCTTGGGACATCATTCTTGCCTGAAGGCCAATAAATTGATCACCAACCTCACCTTCAAGCTCAGCTCTTGGAACAAGTGCTGCCACTGAATCAACAATAATTAAATCAAAAAGTCCAGAGCGAATTAATTTTTCAACAATGTTTAAAGCATCTTCGCCACTATCAGGTTGAGAAAGAACTAATTTTTCAACATTGACACCAATTTTTTTAGCATAATCAGGATCTAAAGCATGTTCGGTGTCAATGAAAGCAACTTGACCACCAGTTTTTTGAACCAATGCAGCTACTGATAAAGCTAAAGTTGTTTTTCCCGAAGATTCTGGTCCATAAATTTCAATAATTCTTCCCCGAGGAAGACCACCAACTCCCAAGGCTAAATCTAAAGAAGGAGAGCCAGTAGAAATT
>Ga0272449_1001090_pt1 | contig 29292 bp, 20 predicted proteins | sample YNPCB0241_FD_198679 | JGI IMG/M metagenome (GOLD analysis project Ga0272449, IMG submission 198679) | Hot spring sediment microbial communities from Yellowstone National Park, WY, United States - YNP-CB-024-1 | ecosystem: Environmental > Aquatic > Thermal springs > Hot (42-90C) > Sediment... | reverse complement strand
TTAGAGCATTGGGCCTGGTGCATCCGGCGAAATCCTGAGGCGTCGGATCCTGAAATTCGGCCGCGATGTCATCCGGAGGTAGCACTGGCCGATGCGGTGTTGGCCCTTACGGCAAACATGGCCGCCCGCCAAGGGACAAGAATAGACTTTGACCCGGAGTGGTTTGATCCGGAAAGTCAGAAAACTCCCGAAGGAAGAATCCCGGACTTGGCTCGTTACGGCTGAAGTTGGCTCCGGGATCAAAGTCTCTCGTCAGCCCCAAAATCGTGGGGTATCTCCTAGGGTTTTCCTCTGCCAATGGGGACAGCGGTCGATACTTTGTTGTCAGGGAATACAAATTGGGGCTGGCGTCTGAAATAGCCATTTCCCTTCAACCGAAAATCGAAGCCATTCGGATGGGAGATACTGTCTAGCCGGATAGCTTCTGTCTCCGTGCAAAATTTGCTGGGAAATCCCGCATTCCAAGATTAAACTATTCGTCGACGCGGAGTTGCTTTCATTACCCAGGGAGCAAAGGCGTTGCCGTTCTCGCGTTAGTTAGGGATTGGTAAACCGAAGGCATTGGCGGATGCTGTCGATCTCACCTTGAAGCGAGCCTTTACAGCCAAGGAGGAATCACCCATGCGTAGACGCGATTTTGTGGTCGGTGGTTTTGGTAGTTTGGCACTCGCAAGCTTTCCCTTTGCAGGACGGAAAGCCTTCTCGGCCGGACAAAGGAAAAAGCGGGTTTTGTATTTCACGCGGTCGGCTGGTTTTGAGCATTCGGTAGTGCAACGACGAGGTGACCAGCTGGCTCATTCCGAAAAGATTATGATAGAGCTCGGGGAGAAAGGCGGATTCGAAGTAATCTGCACAAAAGACGGCAGGGTATTCGACGAGGATTTGGGCAAATTCGATGCCATCGCTTTCTACACCAGTGGTGATCTTACAAAGCCGGATAAGCTAGGCACCCCACCAATGTCCCCGGCCGGCAAACAGCGACTTTTGGATGCGATTGCTGCAGGTAAAGGTTTTATCGGTTTCCATTCGGCCACGGATACGTTTCATTCTCGTGGGGACCAAATCGACCCTTACATTGCGATGATTGGCGGGGAGTTCATCACCCACGGGCGGCAGCAGGAGGCAGCCCTCTTAAATACTTCGCCAAAATTCCCCGGGATGGCGAAAATCGGGCGTTCCTTGCGACTTCTTGAGGAGTGGTATGCCCTGAAAAACTTCGCTCCAGACCTCCACGTTATTTTCGTCCAAGACACCGAGGGCATGGTAGACGATTGCTACCAGCGGCCGCCATTCCCAGCCACTTGGGCCAGGATGCACGGAAAAGGCCGAGTATACTACACCTCCTTGGGTCACCGCGAGGATGTTTGGACAAACCCGATCGTCCAAGAAATCTTCTTGGGAGCATTCGCGTGGGTTCTCGGTCAGATTGATGCTGATATTCCGCCGAATATCCAAGAAGTAACACCGCTTGCCCATCAGTTGAGAAGGTAATTCGGCAGGGCAATCGTAGGTAGGTGAAACTTTCCGAACCAGGCTGCTGATTTCCAGCGGCACTGTGGTTGCGAATAGTTGGTTCTGGTGAGCTGGACCTTCCCGGGGCTGCGGGTTCCCCGTCGCGGAGCGACTCGGACATTTTCGAAAGATACACGGCCGGGGAACCTGGAACGGGAAACCAAGCAGAAGTGTGGCTCTTTCTCACCGAAAACTCTGATGTCGCGACCGAAAAAGATTCGTGACCCGAAAAGAACAAAATACGTCCCCATAGGCCCATGCCGGTCTGCCGGGCCGAGGGGAGGTTTCTACCCTTTACGTGGCCTTCTGAAGTTGCCCCAAATTACGTGGGATTCCAAGGGTAACATTTGCTTTGTGACTTGGGGAAGGAGCTCAGGATATCTACAAATGATCCTTTGAACGGAGTGGTTTCACTCGGTTCTTGGAGTCCCCCTGGAAAACCGGAGGGGTCGGTCAATTTCCGGCAAACCCGAGAAACTAGCAGAGGTCCTCGAGCACAAATTCCTCCAACCGGTTTACAGGCCCCGGGGAACTCCCGAAGGGGCTTTACTCAGTGGCAAGAGAAGTAAAAAGCTCGGGCCTCTGGCGGCTAGGTCTTCTGTTGGCCAGCGGGCGATTAGGGCTTTTCCCTGACCCGTGACTTATCGGCAACTTCGTGTTCGAAAAGATACGTTCTTTTTCCATGTGGCCTCACAAAACTGAGAAAGCCCAAGACTCAAAAAGCTGCCGGCGTGGGCCGAAGTTCTTTCGTGGGATCTCCTGCCGAAGGAGCAAGCAGGTGATCTAAGTACCGGGTCCATTCCTTCCGAGTAAGGATTGCATAAACCCCGATTCCCGCCGGGACGAGGATCGCCAAGCGGACCGCGGGGAGATGAATCCCTAGGCAAGTAAGGAGCCATTTTAGAGCGAACACCCCTATACCCATGAGGCAAGCAGCCCGGGCCAAAGGCCGTATGGCAGCCAAGCCGTCGCGGATTCGTACGGAGACGGCGTTCAACGCGATGAAAAAGTACACAGGGAAGATCACAAGGCCCAAGGCTCCTACGTAGGTCAGGGCTAAGACGGGCAGTCCATCCCCCAGCCAACCCGCCACGTTCAGCCCCAGCATGACCGCACCACAAAGAACCCCACCTACAAAAGTGGATACCCGGGCCAAAAGCCCTCCCTTACCGCAGGCCGCCAAAATTGTCCCAAAACCCTGCACGAAGGGCTGAAAAATGATGGTCAAGGCCAAGATAGAAAGAATGGGACCTGCTGGTTCCCAGAGCTTTCCGCCCAGAAGACGCATCACATCCCCCGCTACCAATCCCAAGCCAACTCCCGCGGGAAACATCGTAAAAGCAATGAATCTCAGAAACCCAAGAAGCAACTCCCGAAATTGCGGAGGGTCCTCTCGGGCCCGGGCCAGCGAAGGAAGCATAATCCCGCTCAGCCGGGTCATGAGCAACTGGATCGGCTTGGAGGCCAGATTGTAGGCCTGGCTATACAAAGCCACCGATGTGGTTCCCAGGACATATCCGACGGCGATCTTGTCGAACTGGGTTGCGAGAAAGAACATCAGGTTTGCCCACGTACATTGGCCGCCAAATTGCAGTAGCCCCCGTGCTCCTACTCCTCGAAGGCATAGCCGCGGCCAAAAGGGTTCCAATAACCAAGAGAGAACAGCAAAGCTGAAAAGCTCCACGTACATCTGGATCACCAAGGCCCATACCCCAAGTTTGCCGACCGCTGCGGCAATGGCAGCTAAACTCCCTAACACCCCGGAACAAAGCCGAATGAAGGCAGCCAAACCCAACCGGAGTCGCCGTTGCAAAAGGGCAAAGTGTTGGATTCCCAAGGTGGTAGCCAAATTGGTTCCAGCCACGGCCACAGTAACCGGCAGCAGTCTTGGTTCCCCATAGAACCAAGCTACCAAAGGTGCAAGTGCTGCTACTGCGAAGGTCAGCCCCAAACCCAGGAATTGTTGCACCCAAAACAAGGCAGAAACTTGGCTAAGATCCAGCTTCTGGTATTGAATCGTGGCCACATCCAGACCGGAGAAAACAAGGATCCGCGACAAGTACAAGAGGGGCATCACCATCGCGATGAGGCCGAAAGGTTCCACCCCGAGTGTGCGATAAAGCACAGCCAGGAACAAGAGATTAAGGACCTGGTGGATTACTTCTAAGATTAAAACAGCGGTAGCCCCGCGGCGGACTGAGCCGACTAGATCTATCTTCTCCCCCGGATGGGAAGGCGATGCCGCGTACCCGTTGCCGCTTCTGGCCCCGTCCTCGGCGAAACCCAAGCCTTTCCGTCGCTTTCCAACAGTTTCGCCAGCTTTGTCCTCAAATTTTTTCCCAAAGGAAGAAGCCAACTCGAGGTTCCTTAGTCAACGCGAGGTTCCTTTGTTAAGCATCAGGTCTGTCTCTTCGTTTGGAAGGCTCTCTGGCTCGAAGTTTTTTTGTGTGTTAATCGGGCGTTTGTTTCCCCGGAGGTTAATCGGGCTAGTCTTCTCATATCCTCTCATTTTCGGCCAAGGCCCTCGCAGAGGAAACAGAGGAAAAAGCATAACGATCATCGCCCAGAATTGGAACCAACGGGAAGACCGGCCGGTCCAAACAAAAATCTTTCCGTAAAGCACCAAGCGATGTCCCAGCTTTGGTGGGACAGTTAACGGTTGCCAACGCCCTTCCTCGGTTGCCTGGGCAGCTTTGGTTGACAGGAAGCCGTTACCGGTTCTAAATAGTTCCTGGGGGGAGAGGTGGATGTGAGCGTTTAACCCGCTGGCAAAATCCGCATGGGCGGGGTTTCGGGCATCCGGCTATGATGAAACCCGTCAACGAAAGAGGAGAGGAAAGCATGATCCGGAACGGTCTTTGCAAGGCTTTTCGCGTTATGCGGCGAGGCCGGATTTCCCCGCTTCGACTGGCGGCAATCTTGGGAATTTTGGCGGCAATGGGCGGAGAGAATTACGCAGAAGAGGGAAATCCAGCCTCACAGGCACCGCCGAACCGGCCGAATGTTCTCTTCATCGCTGTGGATGATCTTAACGATTGGACCGGGTTTCTCAAGGGACATCCCCAGGCGACCACTCCCAATTTGGATGCTTTGGCGGCCCGCGGCATGGTCTTTACCCGAGCCTATTGTGCAGCCCCGGCTTGCAATCCTTCTCGGGTAGCTATCCTTACAGGGGTAATGCCGGCGACCTCAGGGGTGTACCACAATAGTAATCCCTGGCGACCACAGTTACCGGAGGCAATTACGCTCTTTCAGCATTTCCGGGCACATGGTTACAAGGTTTTCGGAGGTGGGAAGCTCTTCCACGGCCCATTTAATGATCTTTTATCCTGGGAAATGTACTGGGCCCGCCCTGGCGATCCCGTGCCACCCAACCGTCCTTTAAATGGTATTCCTAATGCCGCCCAATTTGACTGGGGCCCTCTGGATGCTGATGACTCTGACATGGGAGATGCCAAGCTGACAGATTGGGCCATAAGTTTTCTAGAGCAAACTCACGAACGTCCCTTCCTCCTTGCGGTTGGATACATTCGGCCCCACCTTCCTTGGTACGTACCGCGGCCGTACTTCGAGCGGTTCCCGCTCTCGGAGATTGTTCTGCCAAAAGTTAAGGAGGACGACCTCGACGATATTCCGCCGCTTGGCCGGAAGATGGCTAACCCGCAGGGAGACCATGCCCGGGTATTGGAAACAAACAATTGGCATCGGGCAGTGCAGGGGTATTTGGCCAGTATCGCCTTCGTGGATCATCAGATCGGACGCCTGCTCGAAGTTTTTTACAGGAGTCCTTACTCGTCCAACACGATCGTGGTCCTTTGGGGTGATCACGGGTGGCACCTAGGGCAAAAGCAGCATTGGCGGAAGTTCGCCCTATGGGAGGAAGCGACTCGAGTGCCCTTGATTATCGTGGCCCCGGGAGTCACTCCCCCTGGTAGCAAATGTGGACGAACGGTCAGTCTTGCCGATCTTTATCCCACTCTCTGCGAACTGTGCGGTCTGAGTGTACCGCCGCAAGTTGAAGGTCGGAGTCTGGTGCCACTTTTGCGGAATCCCGAGGCACCTTGGGACCGCCCTGTGGTGACCACACATGGGTATTTGAACCACGCTGTCCGCTCAGAACGGTATCGGTATATCCGCTACAGCGACGGCACGGAGGAACTCTACGATCATGAGACTGATCCTTTGGAGTGGACAAATCTTGCGGGGGATCCAAAGTACGAGAAGGTGAAGGAGGAACTGGCCCGGTTCTTGCCGCAGGTTAACCGGGAGGAAGGCCCCCGGGTTAAGGAGACGGCCCCTCCGATTCGGCGGGCTCGTAAGGTGACTTTCGTCTTTCCGCCCAATCTGCAAGCCTATTTGGAACGCGAGTGGTACGGTGAAGTCCCGGAATAGTATGGGGAGGTTGCTTCTACGTCACTGAGTGCTCAATGGGCTCGAAATCCTGCGACACCGGTAAAAGGAGTGCCCCATGGAACTCCACACCCGCGGACACCAACGGGTTACCGCGTGGAATGCGAGGTGTTTGCCGAAAGTGATGTTTTTCATTTTTGTTGTGAGTTTCCTTTCCTCGAATTTGGCTGCCAGTGCCCAATCACCGGCTGAGGGAAAGAGCCAAATCAACCCGGAGCTTCTTTCCTACCAAATGAGATGCCTCAGCCGGGCTCTCGAGGATCTGGCCCAACATTATCCTCCGGAGGTCATCCCGGCAAAGGATTTCCTTACTCGTGTAGAGAAGTTGGAACAACGGTTGAAAAGTGACACGTCCGCAGGTCCGGGGGTGGCGGCAGAATTCCGGTATCTTCAAACGGAGGTCGTGCGGTTACATCCGCTCCTGAATTTCGGAAAACTTCTCCTAGTAAAACGCCGTCCCATTTGGCTTTCTCCAGAGGGCCGACGGCTTTCTCGGCCCTCCGGTCCTGCCGGACTCGAATTGGGAATGCCCTCAAACCACGAATGTAACTCCTCGCTGGCACGATTGGGTTATGACAATGAAATCGCCATTTTGGAGCCGGTTTCTCCTTCAGGTCGGCTGCGGACCCTTTATCGTCCTGCCCACTCAGGTTACGTAGGGGAAGTCGACCTTCATTTTGACGGGAATCGGCTCCTTTTCACCCAGTCGGATGCCACTAATTGGAAGATCTTCGAACTAGATTTAACGACGGGACAAACGCGGCAAGTAATCTCGATGCCAGATGACGTCGATTGCATGGATGCCTGTTACCTGCCCGATGGAGGGATCGTTTTCGCTTCCACCGCCTGTTTTCAAGCGGTCCCTTGCTGGCATGGGTTGAAGCGGGTGGTGAATCTCTATCGGTTGGAACCCGATGGGCAGACAATCCGCCGGTTGTGTTTCGACCAAGACCATGATCTTCATCCGGTGGTTTTGCCGAATGGTCAAATTCTTTTCAACCGGTGGGATTATACGGGAATTAACCATATTTATCTTCGGCAGCTCATGGTGATGAATCCCGACGGCACCGGCCAGCGGGCCGTGTACGGAAGTAACTCTTGGTTCCCGAATGCCTTGTATTTTGCCCGCCCTCTTCCGGGAGAAACTCAGCGTTTGATTGCTATCCTCTCGGGGTATCATGGGCCTCACCGAATGGGCTGGCTTGTGCTGCTGGATTTGTCACGAGGATGGTTCGAGGAGCAAGGAATTGTGGCTCGCATCAGCGGGGAAGGGCAACCTGTGGAAAAGCGGATTGCGGATGAACTGGTAAAGAACGATTGGCCTCGGTTTCTCCATCCTTATCCCCTCAATGATCGGTATTTTCTTGTAGCCTGCCAGCCTCGCCCCGGAGCCCTTTGGGGAATTTACCTGGCGGATGTCTTCGATAATCTGCTTCTTATCAAAGAAGAACCAGGTTGGGCCTTGTTAGAGCCGGTCCCGCTCAAGCCGACGGAGCGGCCGCGGGTGATTCCACCCCGGGTGGACCTGCTTTCCAAAGAGGCAACTGTGTACCTCCACGATATTTACCGGGGCCCTGGCCTGGCCGGGGTTCCCCGCGGTGCGGTGCGGAGCCTTCGGGTCATTGCTTACCACTTTGGATATCCTGGGTTGGCCGGCCCGGACAAAGTGGGCTATGGAGGTCCTTGGGAAGTCATGCAAATTTTGGGAACGGTGCCTTTGGAAGAGGACGGCTCGGCCATCTTTCGGGTCCCGGCTAATACTCCCATTGCCTTGCAAGCCTTAGACGGCGAGGGCAAAGCCGTACAGCTCATGCGGAGCTGGTTTACGGCGATGCCGGGAGAGAAGGTCTCCTGTGTAGGATGTCATGAACCGCCAACAGAAGTTGCCACAGGACAGGCCTTGGCAGCCAATCGACTCCCCCGGGCTATCACCCCTTGGTATGGTCCCCCTCGAGGGTTTTCCTTCCTGCGGGAAGTCCAGCCTGTTTTAAACCATCACTGTGTTTCGTGCCATGACGGGCAGAAAGCAAATCCTGATCTCCGGCCACCGGATCAGGTACCGGATTATCGGGGTCAGCCCCTTTCGAAGCTGGCCCAGCAGAGGATGCACCCTGCTATGGCGGCAGCCACCGGAGGGATTCTCAAATATGCCCCCGCTTACGATGCTCTCCTCCCTTACATTCGCCGAGTGAGCATCGAAGACGATGTCTCGCTACTTTTCCCGGGGGAATATCACGCGGAGACAAGCCCGCTAATTCAGATGTTGGCCGCTGGGCATCAAGGGGTCCGGCTTGATCCGGAGGCTTGGGATCGGCTTTTTACCTGGATCGATCTGAACGCACCCTGCCACGGCAGTTGGGGGGAAGCGTTCCCTATTCCCGATCGAATGCATGAGCGGCGAAAACAAATGTGGCAGCTTTACGGCGGACCTCCGGGGGATCCGGAAGAGGTTCCGAGGGACCTTCCCAATTATCGTCCTAAGCCGGCTCCCGAAGCAGTTCAGCCTTCCTTGGAAGAACCGCTGGCCGAGGGATTCCCCTTCTCACCCCAGGAGGCCCAACGTCGGCAAAAAGCATTAGGAGTCTTCGTGGCCCGTGTGCCTTTGCCCAGGGGTGAATTTCTCACCCTAGTTCGAATTCCTCCGGGAGAATGCCTCTTGGGAGATCGCGAGGGTTGGCCCGACGAGAAACCCCGAAAACGGTTCGTTCTGCAGCAGCCTTTGTGGATATCGGCTTACGAGATCACCAATGGGCAATTTCGGCAGTATGCTCCCGGGCACAATCCCCGGTATTATCAGAAACGTCACGCTCAGCAGGATGATCAAGGTCTGCCGCTTGATCGTCCCGAGCAACCAGCGGTAAGAGTCTCTTGGCTCGAGGCTATGGCATTTTGCCGGTGGCTGAGTAGGGAAACAGGCCTGATTTTCGACCTTCCCACGGAAGATGAATGGGAATATGCCGCCCGTGCCGGCAGCGACGAGCCCTTCTTCTTCGGCCCGTTGGAAAGCGATTTCTCCCCGTTTGCCAACCTAGGCGACATTTCGTTCGGGCAAGGCCTTTTGCCCCAAATAACGGGAGGATTGGAACATTTGATTCGCGAAGGGGGGCCCACTGCCGATACCCACTACGACGACTCTTTTATCGTCACTGCCCCTGTGGGTTCCTTTGCTCCAAATGCTTGGGGGCTTTATGATATGCACGGCAATGTTGCCGAGTGGACAAAGTCTACCTATCATCCTGTGGTTTTACCCTCGATTTGCCCGCCCCCTACCGAATCGGCCCACCCTCTACCGGAAGCGGAACGGAAAGTGGTACGGGGAGGCTCATTCTTTACACCCCCAAGGTGGGCTCGAGCGGGAATCCGCCGTGGACACCCAGCCTGGCAACGGGTTTTCGATGTAGGATTCCGGGTGGTGGTCCGGCAAGATCTTCCTGAAACCCTGCTTCGGAAGTCATCAGCCCCGGAGTAGCGAAAACCCTTACTCGGACCCGACCGCCGGGCTCCGCACAACCCATACTTTTTCGAGGATGTCCGAAAGTTCTCCTTCCACGGGACTACCAATTTGTACCCTTAATGAACAACTTGCCAGATCCCGATCTAAAAAGAGGTGAATCGGCTCTGGAAGGTTTTTCCCTTCTTTAGGCCATAAGACAATCCGCTGAGTTGTCGGGGCAGGGTTGGGCTTGCCCTGCGGCACGGTCGTCAAGAGAAACAAAACCTGGGGACCCTCGATCTTCTTGAGCCCCACTCCCAGTTCGTATCCTGCCCCAGGCTGTAAGTGGATCACGGCACTTTCCCAAACTTGGCCGGGCTTCTGTGGGATCCGTAGCCATCGATCTGGTTGGCCGTTGCCCAGGGTCGAAAGCGAAGCGTCTGGATTATAGACCAGATTCCCTGCCGGTTCTGTGGGTTTCAACTCCATCTGGATCTGGGTGTGTTGCTCGGCCACTAGTTCCACCGGCATCGACTCAACCACACTCCCCGGCCGATAAGCCAGCACCTGATAAGACCCCGGCGGCAGATTCCGGAACCGGGCAACTCCCCGCCAAACCCCGATCCCCTCTTCAGGCTCTGCCTCTGCATTTGTCGAATAATTGGTCCCAAGAAGAACTACCCGAGGTTCCTGATCGTTGTTATCCGGGATCCGTGGTGCTTGAATAGTCACCGTCAAGGTGGCTAACTGGGAAGCATTTGGGTTTTCCTGAAATCCTAAGACAAAAAGCGTGTACAAAAGGTCCGCAGTTACCCGAGCCGTCTCCAGTGCCGACTCCAAGATGATGGGTTCAACTTTTTCCCGATCGGGGTGCACGGCCAGAGCCCGCTCCGCCCGCTCGGCTGAAAAGGCTACCAGGCCTGCGATTCGCCGCAGCAGCCCTTGCACTGCTTCGTCCTCGTTTTTTCCCAGGAGCTGTGGCTCATATCCTCTGATGTTGATTAGATCTGCCTTTACCCAATTCTCTAAATCTCCATGATGGGGACAGTTTGGTTTGGCGTGAGGTGGTGCCCCCACGTCCTCCACAAAGTGCAAAATAGGCCCGATTTGACGAGCAGCATTGGTTGGGCTTTCCGTGCGTAGAGCCTGCAAAGCACGGCGGAAATAGGGCTCGAAAGCTACTTGAACATGGGGCATGACGTGGCTGATATGGGTGGGAATCGCTGGGATCAACAAATAGTCGTCGGCATAATAAGAACCTAAATCTCTGCCACGGTGATCCGGTAGCCAACAATGCCTCAACAAGGCTTTAACATTGGCTTCACCCAGCTGTTCTGTCACCTCCGGCAAGTTAGGAAGCACGTCCAAGGCGGCTTGGGTAATTTCCGGGTGCGGCCCCCACGCCCGAACTCCCTGCCCTAGCAGTAGGACTAACCAGAGAGACATCACGATTCTTGGCCACAAGAAGTACTTCGGCATCATCTTTCTCCTCCACTTGCTCCTGGTTTTCCACCCCAAGTGTTTAATGAACGTCTTCCGGAAGGTGTCTCCCATTCAATAATCCGGGACGGGGCTGGTCCGGATTTCAGGCTGGATTTGGGCCTTCTGGGGCCCAAGTTGCTGGGATTTGGCAATTGCCCCGGGGTTTTCTTCTAACCAAAAGAGCCAAACTCGCAAGTCGCCTGCCGTTACCTCCTGAAATCGGAAAAATGGCTCGAGAAACGCGGATATGTTGTAAACAACTCTCAGGAACTACCTATAATCGCCCTCTAAAAAGATGACCAGCATACATAGAGCCCACTTTCGAGTTTTCTGCCACTTTCCGCAGGGAGGAAGATCTGGCCGGCTTTCAATTCGCCTCGCTTTCCACCTACAAAGTGCTCTCTCACCACCGCTGCCAAAGTTTCGGGGCGATATCCCTGCGTGTGAGCCGTTAACATGAAGAAACTTACCTCGGTGCTTGCCAAGCGTCCACACAGCTCGAGGAGCCGAGGCAAATCCCGCCGGAACTGCCAAACTTCCCCTTCCGGCCCATGCCCATAACTAGGGGGGTCAAGGATGAAACCGTCATAATTCCGTCCTCGGCGTACCTCGCGTTCTACGAACCGGACCGCATCTTCACAAATCCAGTGAATTTTCGCCCCAGAAAGACCAGACCGATCTGCATTCTTCCGAGCCCACATCAGGACGTTCCTCGCAGCATCAATATGGAAGACTTCCGCTCCGTAAGAGGCTGCAACAAGCGTTGCCCCTCCTGTGTAGGCAAAAAGATTGATGATGCGAAATGGCTCCCCCTGCCGTTCCGAAAGAAATTCCGAAAGCCATTGCCAGATAGCCGCTTGCTCGGGGAAAACCCCAAGATGCCCGAATGGGGTACACTTCAAATACAGAAAAACCCTCCCCCATGATACGACCCAATCCTCGGGGGGAGGACGGCGAAATTCCCACGTGCCCTCTTTCCCCGGGATGCGGTGAAAAAGGGCGTCAGCCTCGGCCCATGGCTGCTGAGGAGCTTTAGGCCAACGAGCTGCCGGGCAGGGACGGTCAACAAGGTAGCCACCTAGTCTTTCGAGGCGGCGTCCTTCTCCGCAATCTAACAAGCGATATTGTTGGGAATCCCAGCGGGCAATCAGCTCGCTTACCTGATAACTTCTAGGCAAAGATTTTCTTCTGCTCCTTTTGGCCATGGGGGCGAAGCCCGGGATGGACCTCCCAGATAAACCTTTGGCCAGCCGGCTATGCTAACCAGCCAAACATCACCTGCGAGGACTCTCTCTAGGTTACCGTTCGCGATGGAAAAATCAGAGACTAACTATGCCCCCTACCCTCCTCCGCTCTCTTGCTGACAGTGTCCACGGAAAGGGGCAAACTTTTCCTACAGCAATTTGCAAGGCACTAAGCCGGATAAGGAGTGGGACGATAGCCCAGAAGCCGTTCGGCCCTCCGGACGGCGAACCGGCTCGGGGGGCTTGCTCCTCCTACATGAAGCACGTTCCACCAAGGTAAGTTTTCCCGCCGTGGTCCGAGGACAACCTCCACCGCCGCCTCCAGTGCTTTTAAGGCATCTTCCCGGAGGACCCAAGCCAACCGTCGAGCCTCCTCGAGTGGTGGGAATTTGTCCACGATTTGCCCTAGGCGAAGGACTAAAACCTTAAGTAGTTTTTCTCGAGCGAATTCGCGGCATACAAACTCAGCCAAATACTCCGGCAGAGCAAATTCCGGTCCCCGGGCGGCTGGCTGCCAATCTTCGTCCACCAAAAAATCCTCTTGATAAGGTTCCATCATCTTGAGAGAACTCATCAGGACAGCCGCCTTAACGCCGGCAGCGACTGCCCCTTGAAGCAGTTGATATGTCAAACGGGATGCTTCTTCCACCCGGTCTTCCGCGGTCTGATCTTCTCGTTGAGGGATAAAGTGAACGATTACTTCTGCTCCGGAAAGGGTCTTCTGCAAATCTTCCCGCCGATCTGGGACCACCTGTACGGCAGGAAGATCTTCGGGGATTGATCCCATTTTTGCCCGAAGGGGTTCCCAGAAAATCGCTCCCATAGACCAGCGAACTTTGAGCCGCTGTGCCACCTCCCTCACCCAAGGGTCGTCGGCAGCCGTCAAAATAACCGGGGCAAGGTAGGGCTTATCCGAAGCTTCGCCCACTTGGTGCTGTAAAGTAGCACGAACCTGGGAAATGGGATAGCTCGAAAGCCCCACCGACAAGCCCGTCACCTTAAACCAAGTCCGCCGCAACATCTCAAGCTTCCTTCTCTGGAAGTTTTCGGAACTTTTAGACATGTAGTACTCGAGAGTTCCTCTGTGGCGGAGGCGTTTTTACCGAACCTCTAAACAATTGAGCCCTGGAAGATCGAAACTCCGCTAGCTAATGCTTTCATGGGCTAGCATGTGTAGTTTGGGTTTTTGGTCCACTGTTAGAACTTCTAAATGGATCAGTCAGAGTGTTTTTCTCGATTTCAACCTTCCATCGGGGTATGCACAGGCTTCGACGTGAATTTTAGCTAATCGAGTCGATCTACCTCCCCCGGCCATCTTGCCCAGCGGGCTAACTTTTCCCACCCAGAAATCTCCCAAACCCCGAGCCATCGGACACACAGATAACAACTACATTACCCCTCACTTCCGCGTTTTATCAACAGGCTCCTATTAGCCGACAAGCCTCTCGCCAACCCAACGCATTGGCTTTTCAGCCGGTTCCGGGCCGACGGATTCTCCGGTTTTTCCCATCACCCGGGTGGAGGTGGGGCTGGCCAGCACACTCGTCCAATGGAAAGCCTCTGGTACCTCCTAAAAGCAAACCGGGCTTGGACGGCAGACCGTTAACCCGCTAAGCAAAACACGGATTTCTGAGCAATCGCTATTCTTCATCCAACCACTTGGCAACCTCTTTTGCCCAATAGGTGATGATAATACTAGCTCCTGCCCTACGAATGCACGTGAGAAGTTCGATGGCTACTGTGCGTTCGTCCATCCACCCCTGCTGAGCAGCAGCTTTCAGCATACTGAATTCGCCTGAAACCTGATAGGCCGCCACTGGGACGCCGGGAAAACATTCTCGAACTGCCCGGATGATATCCAGATACGGGAGAGCCGGCTTTACCATCACGATATCGGCCCCCTCCTCCAAATCCAGGGCTACTTCCCGCAAAGCCTGGCCGATGTCCGCGGCCGGATCCATCTGGTAACCACGGCGATCGCCAAACTGCGGAGCACATTCCGCGGCTTGTCGGAAGGGGCCGTACAGGGCACTCGCATACTTTGCCGCATAACTCAAAATTGGAATATGAGAAAATCCCTCGGCATCCAAAGCACCACGAATTGCCCGGACCATTCCGTCCATCATTCCGCTCGGGGCGATCATATCGCTTCCAGCCCGGGCGTGCACCACTGCCTGGTAAGCCAGGGCGTCGAGCGTCCGATCGTTATCCACCGTTTGTTCAGGCTTGCCCGGAAGCCTCCCAAGCACCCCACAATGGCCGTGACTAGTGTATTCGCAAAAGCACAGATCGGTGATGACTAGAAGATCCGGAGCAGCGTCTTTGCAAGCCTGGATCGCCTCAGGGATGATCCCTCGCTCACGCAATGCCGAACTTCCCAGGGGGTCTTTGTATTCTGGAATCCCAAAAAGCAATACCCCACCTAACCCCAACTTGGCAGCCTCTTGGGCCTCCTTGGCCACCAACTCCGGCGATAGCTGAAAGTGGCCTGGCATCGAACTAATCGGTATGCGGAGGTCCCGCCCGGGACGGACAAAAAGCGGAAGAATCAGATTACTCGGCGTGAACTTCACCTCGGCCACTAGACGCCGAATTTGGGGTAAGTAGCGGAGCCTCCGCATCCGCACACTGGGAAAACGTCCGAGAAAGTCACCGCCCATACGTTTCTTCCATCAAAAGATTGCTGACTCTTCCGTGGAACCGCTCCCAGCTGGACCAAGGATTTGAGGTTCGAGTTTCGGGGTCCTCTCCCCTTTCTCAGCATCCCTCTTGGGAGTGTGGAATTCAACACCCTTTCAGGATTTTTCGCCTGGCTCTGTACCCTACCGGATTTTCGTGAATCCCTCCGCACTCTAACTCTTCCGAAAGCTCCCTTGCTCGCCAAGGCATTGCGTTTGCTACTCGAATGACCCCTTTAAAAGCCGAACCGGGATTGAAGCCAAACTTCAAAACCAAATTCCTTGTATTTACTCGGTCCTATCGCCTAGCAGGTGACCTGCAAAGATCATGAACTCAGGTTCTTTCTCCCGGTCCGGGACCTTGTTTTTGATTGTCCCATTCCGAAGGCGTTTTTCAACTGAGGTAGCTAGATTTAGAACACTTGCACATCAAAAAATTTTCGACTTTTAAGCGAGAAAAGCAGGTGGCTTAACTGTCACCGCACTTTGTTTCCCCATTGCCCATACACGCTGCCCCACTAATAAATGGGGAACCAACAACTTTATCGCGGTTATTCCCAAGAAAAGCCAACCTACGGGACAATCGTTTGCTTTGTGTCGGTTTCAGACAGCCGGGGTGGCGGGGATAAGTCTTGCGGGTTAGGCGGGCCAGAACTTTCTGGGGAGTGTACCGCGAAATCAGCCTGGTTTCCTCCAGCTCGAGCTCGAAGCTCAGCCAAAATCTGTCTGGCCCGCTCCACGATCGGACCAGCCCAAGGTTTTCCCTCGTACAGAATAATTAGTGCTTCGCAAATTTCGCCTGCCCGCTGCGGGTTCTCGTGCCGCAACTCCTCAGCCAGCGATAGCCGCTCTTCCATTGCCCGAATCAAATCCGCTTCTCCCTTTTGCAGTTCTTCCTTAAGCCGGGCAAGTCGTCGCCGAGCAAGTTCCACACATTGATGAGCCGGGCCGGCAGGATTGTCTACCGCCTGACCCTGAGGGGCATACAAGGCGATCAATGCTTCCAGCTTTCGGGCGGCCAACTCCGGGTCGCTCCGGAGGGATCCCATGGCCTCCAGATATGCCCGTTCCACCGGAGAAAGCCTACCCCATTCTAACTGGCCGCGAAGGCCCCGCTCAAATTGCCGTTCCAGCCGATAAAGTTCGATTTCCCTCCGCAGGTCCTGCAACTTACGGACTCGGGGGTCCTCGGGAAACCGCAGAAGAAATTGGTTTACCTCATCTTCTACAGGCAAAAGTGCTTCCACCCCACCCGATTCCGCCTGACGCATAATTTTGTTGTACAGTTGATCTGCGGTGGGAGGTTGGAGGAAATACCACACTGTACCCCCGACTACAAGGAGGGCTGCAACCAGAAACCAGGTCTGAAGAGAGATGAGCGGCCGGTGGGGCTCCCCGCCCCGTTCCACTTTTCCGAGATCTTCACTAGGAACCACCACGAAACGACCCGGGGGACGGGCCGGAGCCTCCGACACCTCCTCCTTCGGCGGCTGGGCCTCCTCCGCCAATCCCCGAAAGGCAAACGTCTCCTTGGTTTCCGGCAGATCCGTCAATCCCGGAGTGGCAGGTTGCCGAGGGAGAGCTACCACTGTGGGGATAGGCTGCGTCGCGGGCAGATCTTCGCTGCTTGCGGGCTGACTTCCAAGGAAAAATGCTGCGGAGTCGAACTCAGCCAGTACAGAAGAGGCCTGTTTCGACTCGATTTCCACGACAACTTTCAGTACCTCTTCTAACCGCCGAGCCAAGGCTACAGCCGTACCGATTCGTTTCTCGGGGTCCCTCTCCAAAAGCTGGTAAATAACCGCCTCCAACTCGCGAGGCACTTCCCCGTTGTAAAGCCGAAGAGGTTCCGGCGGCTCGGAACGCTTCTTTTCCAGAAGCTGCAATGCGGAACTTGCCCGATAGGGCGGTCGACGGGCTAGTAGGGCATAAAGAACTGCTCCCAAACTGTAGAGATCACAGCGATGGTCCACGCGGCGCCCCTCGGCCTGCTCCGGGGCCATGTATTCCACCGTTCCCAAGACATTTCCCGCCGAGGTCAACCCGCTCACTCCGAAAAGCCGGGCAATCCCAAAGTCCGAAAGCTTGACTTTTCCCTCGGGAGTTCGCAAAAGATTACCCGGCTTGATGTCCCGATGAATGATGCCACGATCGTGGGCGTGTCTAAGAGCAGCACACACTTGTAACCCAATGAGGACCACCTCTTTAGGGGTAAACCGTCGGCCCTGATGGAGTTCTTGCTCCAAACTGGGACCAGGGACAAGCTCCATCGCGTAGAAAAGAGTGTCTCCCTCCTCCCCGAAACCGATGAGCCTAACGATATGAGGATGGTTGAGCTTACGTAGAGCTTCGATTTCCGCCTCGAACCGCTGGCGAAACCCCTCCTCGCGACTGACGGAAGCAGCTAGGACTTTAATGGCAGCAGGCTCTCCGGTACGTTCGTCCACTCCTTCATAAACCCACCCCATTCCCCCCCGGCCAAGGAGCCGCACAATTTTGTAGGGTCCCAGCCGTTCCGGATGCATTCTGCCGCCCTCCCTCCATCACTCGCTGTGGTTTCCCGTCTCGGACGTGATGGCCGTAAGCTCTCAGCCGCCTCTGTCCACTCATCCCTCCCTATCGCCGCCTCGATGCCGAACAATTTCCCCTTCCACAGCATAGATGACGTCTTCGGCTACATTCGTGGCGTGATCGGCAATCCGCTCCAAATTTCGCGAGGCCGCCATGATCGCCAGAGCACCCGAAAGAAGATCGAGATTGCCCCGGATACAATCCTCCGCCCAGCGGCGAACCTCCCGCTTCATCCCGTCCACTTCTGCATCGCGACGGAGAACACTTCGGGCAAGAACGGCATCCCCACGTACGAGCGACTCTACACTGTCCCGGAGCATTTTTTGAACAGACGAACACATTTGCGACAACACAGGCGGCAGTTCCAAGTCCGAACACCGACAAAGTGCCAGAGTCTTGTGGGCAATATTGACCGCCAAGTCCCCGATACGTTCCAGATCGTTATTGATCTTCAAAGCACACACGATAAATCGCAGATCGCGGGCCACCGGCTGATAGAGAGCAAGAATCTTCAAGCACTCTTCCTCTAAATCAATCTCCGCTCGATCGATGCAGGCATCCTCTCGCTCCACTTTCTGAGCTAACTCCGCATCCCGATTGATAAGCGATGTCACTGCAACGTCGACCTGGCCCAAAACGGAATTGCAGAGCGAAAGAAGGGACTGCTTCAGCTTTTCAAGCTCACGTTGAAAATGAACACTCATGGCGGTCTTACTCTTTAAGCTAGGAATAGCCACTTGGTCCTCAACACCGAACTCCTTAAGAAGTTTCCGCCGGCTGCGTCCTAACCGAATCCTGTAGCATCTGGCGATTGACCGCTATCGCCTCAACCCTGGCCACCCGCTTTACCCACCCGCGGAAACACCGAAACAGCCCTACTCATACGGTCTCAAGGTGTGCTATCGAACCGGGTGGCCGGGCCTTTCACCGCGTGCAAGTCTTCCAGTTGGGCCGGGTGGTGCCCAACTATCTCCAGGACGAACGATTCTCCACATTTACCCAGTATTATACCCAAAATTCCGATCTTTGTGGCATTGAAGGAAGCGGGCCCCTTTTGCCCGTTCCAAGCCAGGGAGTGCCCCTCCTTGTGTCCCCGAAATTGCAAGCCGGTCAGGGCATTAAAAGAACCCCGATCTTCTCCACGGTTACATGGAATTAGAGCTAATGAAGGCAGCCTCAGTTGACGTGAAAATATGCAATCGTGAGAATGTTTCCACCCGGCGTTAGTTAGGATTGATTTGCACCGGCTCTGGTTTCAGGGGCTTAGAAACTGGTAAAAAGCAGGCAGGTTTGAAATTCCAGCAGCTGATAACGGGGCTTTGGAGTTCCGGAAGGATCCTTCCCAAGCCTAATTTCGAAATGGTGAATTTATGCAGCAAATCATTGCTCGGCTTTTGGCGGCGTGTGTGACCTTGATCGTGGCTTTTGCCGTGGTCCTCGGTTTTGGGGAAGTGCTGGAGGCAGTTGGGGACCCGTCAGCCGCCGCTGTCTGTGGGTATGTTGCCTTGGGGTTGGCCATGTTGTGGGTGGTTGGGCAAATTTTGCTTGTGGCAAGCTTGGGCTTGTGGGTCCTTCGGCAACCACCTCCGGTAATGAAGCAGTCGCATGTGGCTTCCCCCGAGCCGCAAGGGGAGGAAGGTTACGACGAAGAGGAGTCCGGCCTGGCACCGGGAGGGTAACCCAGGAGTATCAGCCAGCTGGGCCCGTGATATCGGATGGACAGTGGGCCTGTGGCCATGGGTAGCGATATAAATTGCCGAGGTTTACTCGAAACATTTTTGCAAACGAATGATTGCTCTCGTGAATTGTCATTAGTCCTGGCGATACAGTCATAGGATTCCCGAGAGCATCGTTGGGAGCCCTCGGTGAACCGGTGAAGGTCAAAAATTTAGCTATATATCCGTCCTAATCCTTGATTGGGTGGATGGCACGGGGACAAAATCCTGACGGGTTCGAAGGCCTAATCACAAGGTTTACTGAGGAGGAAATGTGGACTGCAGGTGGGCCAAATGTCAACTCCCGATTCCGTTTGGACAGCCGGGGGAGAAGGGTTTTCCCCAAGTGAGCATCTGTCCCTTGAGGATTTTTCTTTGACAGACAGGTTCTAGAAATCTTCGCCAGGGAATGGGTTGAAGTGGGAATTATAGTTACCGCAAAACGGACTGGGGGGAGTATCCCCGCGGAAGATTCGCAAATTGGTGTCGCCAGCCTTGGTGAGACATGGGCCGTCAAAGAGGATTTGAAGAAGGTTTCACAGGATGAAAGCGATGTCGAACGAAACTGCAACTGGACCTCGGTTCATCAGTCGAGCAGAAGCCCGGCCGCCCTTTTTTGTGGGGGTTGATCTCGGGGGCACAAACACAAAAATCGGGGTGGTGGACGACCTTGGACGACCTTTGGCCGCCGTTGTAATTCCCACCCAGCCAGAGAAAGGACCAGAAGATGCTGTCCGCCGGATGGGTGAGGCAGTCCGAAAGGTCGTGACCGAGGCGGGATTGGACATGTCCGAGATTGCCCGCGTGGGGTTGGGTTCGCCCGGTACGATGGATATTCCCAAAGGGATGCTGCTGAAGCCGGTGAATTTGGTAGGATGGGACAATTTCCCAATCCGAGATCGGCTTAGTTACCACTGCGGTGGTCTCCCGGTGGCCTTCATCAACGATGCTGCTGCCGCCGCATATGGAGAATACTGGGTGGGAGGGGGCCGTGGCTTTCACAGCTTGGTGTTGCTAACCCTGGGAACAGGGATCGGCTGTGGAATCATTATTGGCGACGTCTCCATCGACGGAGAAAACAGTCACGGGGCAGAGTGTGGTCATATTATCATCAATCCTGCCGACGATGCCCGATGGTGTAACTGCGGGCAACGCGGGCATCTTGAAGCCTATGCCAGTGCCACAGCGGTTATCCGAAGAACTCGGGAAGCTTTGGAGGCAAATGTGCCGAGTTCCCTTCACGCCCGGTTGCAGGCCGGGGAGATCCTCACGCCTAAGCTCGTGGCGGAAGAAGCAGAAAAAGGGGATCCTCTTTCCCGCCAAATTGTTTTCGAAACTGCCCACTATTTAGCTATCGGAATCGCCACCCTCATTCACACTATCGACCCCAACGGGGTCTTGCTCGGGGGAGCAATGACCTTCGGCGGACATGGGTCCCCCTTAGGAAGAGAATTTCTGGAGCGAATTAGGCAAGAAACTCGTCGGAGAATCTTTCCTGTGCTTGCTGAACGAACCATTATCGATTTTGCTGCCTTAGGGTCCGATGCTGGATACATCGGAGCAGCCGGAGTGGCGAGGGTGGAACATCGGCGGGGCACGGCTCAGCAGTGAACTTGTTTTCCTGCCCCTCTTCCCGGGTCGGCATTTACGGGAATCCTCGGCATCTACACCAATCCTGTGGGAGAGAAAGCACACCGAGAAGTTCTCCGGGCCTGCAAGAAGCGGTGTGCCCCGGAGGGGTTTTGAAGCTTGCCCGAGAAGGGGGAATTTCGCCGGTGATCATCCTCTTTCGCTCCGCCGATGAATTTCCGCAAGAGGTGGATGACGGGTCTGATATCAGGGGGATGGGTGACTTCTGGGTAACATCCCTGGCCTTGGTTGGTCAGGTCAATACCGCGGCAGGTACCGCAGGGCACTGGGGAGGCTTGCGAGAGGGGAAGGACAGGGTGTGGCCCGGAACCGACGGTCGATTCAGCCCGCTGCCGGCAAAGTCCTGGGATCAACGGAGGAAAGTGGTTCTAAGCTGTTGGGCCTGCCGAAGATATCGCTCAGCCTCGGCTTGATTTCCCCGTTGCCGTTCCATAGTGCCCAAGTTGGAATACGGGGCGGCTAAAGCACTCCGAGGAAGGTGACCCCTTTGGACCGCCTGCTCAATGAGTTGAACTCCTCGCTGGGTAAGTTGGTGGCCCAAATCGCGGTTTCCTGTCTCCCAGTAGGAGACTCCCATACTAACCAACATCTCTCCGAGGGTGCCCCGTTCCACAGGTGTGAGTTTGTCTTCCAGCTCGGAGGTTAATTGGTGCAAAGCCCGGTCAAACCACTGGGTGGCCTCTTCGTGGTTGTTTTTGCCCACGGCAAAGGCTGCCCCAACCCGGAAATAAATTTTCCCGAGCAAAAACTGGTCGGAGGTTTCCGAACCTTGGGCGTCGTTGACCAGAGGTTCCAAGTACTCTCCTGCCGCCTGAGCAAATTCGACAGCCTTCTCCAGCTTGCCAGCATTCTGCAAAGTGAGAGCGGCTTGGTATAAAGCCTGCGAAATCTCCCGCCGGCGGCGGATTTCCCTCCAGGACTTTGGTCCGACTCCCTGGGAAGATTGCGGCACAACTTGGGGTGCAACCTGGAGGAGTTTCTCGGCATAAGGCGTGGGATCCACCAAACCCCGAAGAGCTCCTGAGGCCATCACCGCACGAACATACACATGAAGCTGCAAATCTGCAGGACGACCTTCGGATCTAACTAAATCGGTAGCGATGTTCTCTGCCCGCTCCCACCACTGAGGGAGTGCAACCTCCTTTTGTCGCCATTTGCCGAACGCGATACAGTCGGCGGCACCCAGATAGGCATCCAACAAGGTCTCCTTCGCAGCCACCCGGGCAGCAGGAAATTCCGAACCAACCAGGGGCTCCGCCCGACGAATGGCTTCGACATAATATTCCAACGCCTGAGCGTAATCGGCGGGGCTTCGGCGAGTTGCCAACTCGCCGAGGATACACGGCACACGGGCTTTGATGTGGGCTCGATCGCCCGCCAGAGTTTCCGCTCTTTGAAGAGCTTGTCGAGCCTCCTCCAATCGCCCTTGTCGCTGAAGGATTTCTCCGAACGTCAAGTGATAATTGGCCTCTAAAGGTTGGAGCTTCAATGCATTTTGGCAGGCCTCTTCTGCTCCCTTCCAATCTCCGGTTGAGGCCAAAAGACGAGCCCGCAGCCAATATGCCCGGGCCAGATCGGGCGTAAGAGCTAGGGCAGTGTCTATGTCGCGTAGGCTCCTTTCTGGGTCAACCCACAAATTTGCCTCTGCTCGCAGAAGAAACATCTCCCCAGAGAGAGGTTGCAGGATGATTTCAGAAGTTTGAAAGGAAGCTTGTCCGGGAGCAGGTGCCGGGCGGAAGGCCAGAATCACGCCGCGTTCCGGAAAAGCTTGACCGAGCACCTCCCCCCGCTCGTTGGCTACAAACACCGGCTCAAAAACCGAAAGCTGCAGATGTTCCGCCACCGCTTGTGCCGGGAAGAATCGGCTTAATCGGACAACAATCGCTTCCACCAAGTCTCCGCGACCGACAACCTCCACATGATCAAACGGGTCCACAGAATATAAGTACACCAGATCTTGGTTTCGAGAAGCTACCTCCTTCGGTGCCCCCCAGCGAGCTTGAACTTCCGCCAGAGTACTTTTTCCGGGAGTAACGCCCTTAAAGCTCGCTGGCTCCAAATTCGACACACCTCCTCCAGGGGCATCTGCCGCTTTGTGTCCATCTGCATGGGGTGATCCTACTCCAGAATACGTCGGGACGGAGGTTCCAGCAGAGGGTTCCCCCTGAGGTTGAGACTCATTGCCCAGAGCCGGGCTGGCCGTCTGGGCTTTCGCCTCGGCGGGTTCGCTGGGCTTTTCCTTCGAAGCGGAAGTTTGCAGTTGGGCGTGAGTCGAGGGTCTTTGGGCGGCAGACTCCCAGGTGGACTTGTTCTCGAGTGAAAAAGTTTGAATCGGTTGCACCCAAACAGCCAAGCAAACCGTCCCGATCAACAGGAACAAGCCGACTTGGCCCATCAAATTTCGCAGGTTAGCCCGCTGCCGACCTACACGAGACGACTGGAGTCGCCGGTTGCCGTTGGCTGCCGTCCTCATGACCGAGTGTCCCCGAAAGCCATTAGAAAGATCTGATTTACACGTCGCCGAGCAGTAGCTGAACAGAGCAAGTTTCCCGCACGAGACCCGATAAGGCGTACCTTTGGAACCCCCTTTTTACAAAAGGCACTACCCCCGGAAGTGTGGGAGCATTCGATGCATAAAACTTTCGGAAAAGCAGTTGATGCCGGTGGAAACCCACCTAAGGGCCCACAGAAAAACTAATCCGGATCCATCGCCGATAGAAAATTTTTGAGCCTGATCAAACTAGTGATTTTTCCGGAACCTGGGCCCCGATGTTCTGTGTTCCAACTCTACCCCCCCTTTAGGATCCGTGTCGAGAGCAATTCTCTGGCAGGTCTTCCGACCAAAACAGAAGCGAATCGCTAGGCGTGCGGAGAATTGCCGGCTGCCAAAGTACGTGATGTTTCCCAGAATAGTTCAATTCGCTATGTTCTCGCTGCGAGGTTTAATCGGAGGAACTCCCGGTTCGGTGGGCCGAAAAGGCAGGCTTCAGCTTCGGCATAAGAGATCACCCCGCCCGTGGTGATTGACACTCGCCCACTGCGACCGGATCGAGTGCCCACCAATGGGTTACAGCTCGACTTACCTGAAAAGCCACACCGATCTTCCTTAGAGCCGAAGTATTCGAGCAAATCCTTTTCGAGGCAATTCCCGGCAGGAGAGCCGGCGGCAACGGGGTGAGTTTCTAAAACCTTCCTAGGGGCTGGCGGGCAAGGATAACCGGAGGAAAAATAGTCCAACCACTCGCCCTTCATGCCGCTTGTCTAATTCCTTCTGGCGGCAATTACCGGTGGTAAGGCTTCTTCAGTGGCACTTGCCCTGGAGGCCCGGGGGTTTTTCAAAGGAGTGCGGAAACAAACCGATCGGGCACTCGAGACTCCCGCACTAGATGTGCTCTCGCGGGAGAGTGGGTGAAACGGGGACTGCATTTACGAGCTTTGCTCTAGCCCGAGCCAAGTATTGTCGGTATGATTCAGACGTTATTTTGAGATTCTGGGAGGAAAAGGACCAAGGTTCTTGCAGTGGTTTTTGGCCTGCCTGAACTCGATTGGTCCGCGGTAGGAAGTTACGGCAACTGGTCGGGGGAGAAATTCGGTCAATCGAGTTAAAAAGGATACCCGGGAGACTCGTGACGGCAGAGGGATCAATCCTGCTTTTCCTGCTTTGACACAAGGGCATCAGCCGCGGACCTCCCCTCTTAAACCCGAACCAACGTTAGGACCTGAGAGTTTGTTCTTTTTCCTTCGCAATTTTGCGGCATTTCGGGAGCGTATGTAGAGTTTTTGTGTTGTCGATTGGGTTTCGGTAGTTACCGAAGTAAAGAAGATCACTTATCAAGGGCGATTCCGATGAAACGGCATCGAGTAGTGATTACGTTGGTGGGAATGGGATGTTTGCTTGCGGTGGCCGGGTGTGGGCGGTCTTCGAGCCAACCGGAGCCTCCGCCAGAATGGCGGGCTGCAGCAGAGACGGGAGCACCAGCTGGGCAAGCCCGCCCTGAACAGTTGCAGCCTGAAAGCCCGATCCCGCCTGGAGGGCCGGCCGTCACACAGGTCAGCCCTTCGCAACCTGAAGGCATGCCGCCAGCGGATCAGCCCCGGCCAGAGGAGGCTTCTGTTCTAGGACCTATGCCTTTGCCTCCCGGACCTCAACTGGCGGGAGATCCGTTTCAAGTACCGGATGGGCCACCCGCGGAACTCTTCCGATATCTTGAAAAACTGCAGTTTGTTCAGCCACCTTCCCAGGACCAGGCCGCCATTCAGCAATTTCGGCGGAAGTTGGGTACCGCAGTGCTTACCGTGGCCGAAAAGGTTCTTGCCCAGCCGGACGTAGCCACCAAAGAGGAATCGGAATTAGCCGTCCAGTTGAAAATTGTGGGTCTCACCATCTTGAAAGACCTTGGTGAATTTGGGGCAGAGGAGAGTTTGGCGAACCTGCCATCGGAGCTGGAAAAAAGTGGAAGGGGTGATCTTGCCCACGCGGCTCGGGGATTCCTACTGGGTTGGGAACTTGAAAACTTAGAGGACATCGACGATGCGAAGCTGGCCGACCTTGGAGAACGGATTCGCCAACACTTTTCCGAAATGCCTCCTACATCGGCCGATGCCATGCTAGCCCTCCAACTTTTCCGAGTGTTAGAAATGCGAGGGCTCAACGATGTGCTGAGTCAAATAGGCCCCGACATTGTTAAGCAATTGGCCAGTAGTGAAGACGAGAAACTGCAACGTTTGTCCAACATGTTGGAGGGAGTGACCCGGCGAGCTGGGCTGGTGGGAAATCCTCTGGAAATTTCTGGAGTTACCCTCGCTGGAGAACCCCTCGATTGGGCATCCTATCAAGGCAAAGTAGTGCTGGTGACCTTTTGGGCAACGTGGTGTGCCCCCTGTCGGGCGGAAATTCCCCATCTGCTCGAGAACTATAAAGATTACCACGATCGTGGTTTCGACATCGTCGCGATTAGTGTGGATGACGATCGGGAAGACCTGGTGAACTTCCTCGCCCAAAACTCCCTACCGTGGACTGTGCTCTTCGATCGGGATGCTCCCGGCGAAAAGATGGCGACAAAATACGGAGTCTTCGCCATTCCGCAAATGATTCTCGTAGGTCGCGATGGAAAAGTGGTGGCAACAGGAATAAGAGGCCACAACCTCCGGCCGTACCTGGAGAAGCTTATCGGCCCTGCCGAAAACAACTAACTCATGGCGACAGTCCCACGATTATCCATAAACCCCCCGTTGGGTTTGCAGTAGAGTTTTCAGCCGGTGGGGTGCACTAATCATTAACCAGGCCCAGCCCGCGTGTTTCCCCTTAAGATTTCAGAAAAACGGTTAGCGGTGTCTGGTGCAAAAGACCTTAACCACCATCTAGAACCTTGCAGCTTCTAGGGGGAGGCTTCTAAGGCCTTCTAGTCCCAACTCAGGGGATGTCTCCAACCGTTGGAGTCCGGGGTTAGTCCCCGTTTCAACTCAGTGCCCTCACAAACCCGGGCAGGAAATGTTATCCCTTCGCAAAACGGGGATCGTTCCAAGCTGGGACATTAAAACCGAAGTACCGGGCGGCATTGTTGTAGCAGATATCCCGGACGATTCCTCCGACCAAATCAAAGTCACGGGGAAGCAGACCAGCGTCTATCTCCTTTCCCAACACGTTGCACAGAATTCGTCGGAAGTATTCGTGCCGCACATAGGACAAGAATGATCGGCTATCTGTGAGCATGCCGACAAAGTTTGCCAACACCCCCTGATTGGAAAGAGTTTCTAGCTGCCGTTCAATCCCATCCTTTTGATCGAGGAACCACCAAGCACTGCCATACTGCATTTTGCCCGGCACAGATCCATCTTGGAAATTGCCCAGCATCGTGGCTACCACTTCGTTGACCGCGGGATTGAGATTGTAGAGGATGGTTTTGGCGAGTTTTCCTTCTCGCTCTAACCGATCGAAAAACCGAGCTAAAGGTCGGGCAATTTCCCCATCCGCAATGGAATCGAAGCCTGTGTCCGGGCCTAGCCGCTCGTAAGCTCGGGAGTTTACGTTACGCAGGGCTCCCAAATGGAACTGCTGAACCCAGCCTTTTTCCCAATCCATAATTGCCAAATCATATAGGAGGGCTGATTTAAATTTCCTTGCTTCCTGGGGATCCACAGCATGGCCGTGGCGAGCCCGCCGAAAAATTCCCTCGACTTCGCTCAGGGAATACTCTTCGGCATACATCATTTCCAACCCGTGATCGGAGATGCGGCAGCCCCGAGCATGGAAAAAGTCGTGCCGAACGCGGAGGGCTTGCAGGAGGTCCTCGTAACTTGTAACTTGCACCCCTGATATCTCGCCCAAGCGATCCAGGTACTCATTCCAGGCCCGATAGTTTTCGATCCCCAAAGCTCGGTCTGCTCGGAAAGTAGGAAGCACCTGGATTTCAAAACTTTTGTCGGCCGCAATCTGAGCATGGGCCTCGAGGGAATCAATGGGATCATCAGTAGTACACAGGAGGACAACCTTCATTTGTCGGAGGAGTCCGCGACAGGAGAACTCCGGTTCCTGGAGCCTGGCATTACACTCCTCCCAAATTGAACGGGCCGTTTCCGGACCGAACAATCGATCACAAATTCCGAAGGGCCGTTTCAGCTCCATATGTGTCCAGTGATAAAGGGGGTTTCGCAAAAGTCGGGGGACGGTTTCGCCCCACTTTTCGAACTTTTCCCAATCCGAGGCATCCCCTGTGCAGTAACGCTCCGGCACACCATTCGCCCGCATTGCCCGCCACTTGTAGTGATCCCCCGCCAACCACAACTCCGTCATATTGGCGAAGCGGTGGTCCCGAGCAATTTGTTGTGGGGGAAGGTGCGTGTGATAGTCGATGATCGGCAAATCCCGAGCATACTCGTGATAAAGCCGAATGCCCGAAGGGGTCTCGAGCAAAAAGTTTTCCGTTACAAACACGAGCGACCTCCTCGGTATGTTCAAAGGAGCTCAGTTTCCGCAAAACCTTGTGCACTGGTGAATCGAAAAACTCCACTTCCTTGGAGCTTACTCCTTAAAACTTACTTGGGATAGCCGAAGAAGAAATGACCGGCGAAACTTCGCCAATTGTGCCCGGCAATATTAAGAAGCTTTGCCAAAACCGGAAAACTTAAAACTTGGATATCTCCACAATTTGCGAAACTCAATAGATTTAGCAAGTTAAACATCTGTCCCAGGATGCGGAGGCAGATTTAACCTGTGGCTCCGAACAATTGAGAGGCTCTTAGAAGCCTACGTCCGATGCTTGGATCCTCTTCATCTTCTTTGCTCACCCGTTGTGCTAATCGGAGACTACTTACACGTTCCGCCTGAGTGATTCAGGGATTCCAAACAAAGTCTTACCCCCACCGGATTTGGCCTTTTTACTCAGGACTTCCTGTTCTCGGCACCTGAGAACATGCGACAAATTCACTACACTAGGGGGAGTTTGGTTTTCTCCGCTTTCCGAGGTGTCCTGGTCAAGCCCCTAGTCGCCAAGCGGAGCAGGAGCTTCCAAAAATGCTTCCCAACCGTCCCGCCAGAAAGGCTCAGGAGTGAGGGCCTGAAAGAACCGGCCGCGGACCCGAGCTCGAAGGATAAGTCCCCGCTCGACTCGCTCAGAAAAGAGACGATACCAGCTGCCCCAATAACCAAGGTTACCTGGAGGGAAGATTTTTTCCGCCGGGGGCCCGCTTAGTTCCGGGACCAAAGTCCCACCTTCAGCTTGTAACCCCGCTTCCACGACGTCGCTTGGATGAGCCATTTCCTGATACCACCAATTGCTTCCGGGTATCTTTAACAATACTACCGGCATTCGAGCATGTTCGATTTTATCCCGCGGTACCTGAGGTTGAAGCTGTGTAGCACCTTCGTCGATAGGCACCCAGGCTCCCTCGGCTTCCAGCCAGCTGACCACACAGACCTGAGCATATGTCTCAAATTCAATCGACTGGAGTGAAAGAAGAAGATCTAGAGTCAGAGAATTTGAAGGAGAATCGAGTGAACTGGGCACCAATCTCCACCGGGCTACCAAAGAGGCATCTTCGCCCACCTGGGGTACATACTCAGCAAGCAAATTACCTCCGCACGTCCAGCAATCTCGCAAAATACACCCACCGCGATGTGCCGACTCTGCAGACGAGCCCGGCCGGAAGAGTGCCGCACAATTCTGATGGGGTGCTACCCAGCGAATACCCAAAAGATGAGTCCCGGAGAACTTCCAGCCTTCAATTTGTAACTCATGAAGGCCACAACCAGGCCGCGAGGGATCGATGAAACCACAAAAGGGGCCACAAACCAGCCGGAAGCCGTTTCCAAGCTCTTCCCAACAAATCTGGCCCATTTTAGATTTCCCTGCACTTCACTCAGGTAAGGAGGAAATTCCGCTGAAGTATCTTTGCTCCAACCTTGTTTTAAAGGAAGCTAGGCCCTGGTCCGTAGGAGGCCCCCGAGTGGGAATGCTGCTCCATTCGGAGGAGTCGTAAGACAACCAACCAAAGGCCGAGACCGTGGGGCCTCACTGCCTGCTAGTAAGGGCCGACATACTTGCGAGAGTCCTGTCAAATCTGCCGGTTTTTTCCGACTGTTTTCCCCTTGCCTCCTG
>Ga0272449_1001089_pt1 | contig 29300 bp, 26 predicted proteins | sample YNPCB0241_FD_198679 | JGI IMG/M metagenome (GOLD analysis project Ga0272449, IMG submission 198679) | Hot spring sediment microbial communities from Yellowstone National Park, WY, United States - YNP-CB-024-1 | ecosystem: Environmental > Aquatic > Thermal springs > Hot (42-90C) > Sediment... | reverse complement strand
ACAAGAAAATAGTTGGTTAAGAAAAAATTTAAGACAATTTGAAAAATCGTATGTAGACGTTTTTACAGTTTCAAGATGCAAAGTTTTAGACAAAAGGTCATAATATGGAAGCATATTTCTTATTAAGTACACATCATAAGGTTTTCGTTTTTCAAGTTCTTCACGGTCTGCTGTGATATAAAATGGCTTATATTTCAAGATAAGCATCATCAGCCATTTAAAAGCTAATGTTTTTACTATTTCATGTTTATTCATCTCTAGTCCCGTAAGTATCCATATTGCAAGGTCAAGCAAAGATCGCTCACTTATTACGATATATCTGAGTCTGCCAAGTATATACCAAAACAATATATGAGGGAAAACAGAAATTATTTCTAGGAAAACCCAAAACTTTTTTAATCCTCTAGGAATTCTTATATTGAAATAATGGAGTTCTTTTCCATGTAAACCACATAAATGTCGCAAGATAAGCATGACAATAAATGCAATAGTATGCGTACCACGAATTCTGACAATTTTAACTTCATATCCATGTTCTTGAAGTATTTCTCTTAACGCATTTGCAATACTTGTCTTTCCACTTCCATCTGGTCCTGAGAAGAGTATGAGTGGCTTAAATAGTTTCATATTAGTTAACTAATTGAAATATCTTTAACAAAAAGTGAATTTATTAGAGTTAGCGATTATCTTCCCTGAAGAATTTTCGTTTAATTAATTTTGGGAGGTATACTATTGCTCCAATAAGTAGTCCAAGCAAGACTAATGCATTCTCGACTATTATACGTAATCTGTTGCTTATCGGGTGTATGTAGTTGCTTTGGAAGTTTTGAGTATTGACATCGTCGATATTTTCTCTGCCATGCATATAGATAATTTTCATAAAATACATTCCATTTCTGAACGCTCGTGAAAGTGTTTTCCTCCACGTTCTTGCCGGAACGTGAACGACTGGAAAAGCATTAACAAATCCTATCTCGACCCCCATTTTTCTTAAACGAGCAAAAAGCTCCGTATCCTCACAGATCTTAAAGCTCTCGTCAAACCTAACATTCTTAAAAATGGAGGCATCGCATACCAAATTACAGAGGTTTAGGCTTGTTGGATTTATCTCCAAGCCCTTCAAAATAGCATTCTTCTTGAAATGTTTCACTATTTCTTCTAGCCAGTTATTACTAAGCGGAAAAGCATCAGATTCGATAAAAACAAAGATCTCGCCCTTAGCCCTTGAAATAGCATCATTCCATGCCTCAGGTATTGATCCCTTAGTTGAAGTAATAAACTCAAAATCGCGAAACGTTTGCTGATCTAAGGCTTTACGCAACCTTTCAAAATCAGAATCCCTTTTCGCGATTGATATAACACTAACTTTCGGCATTTTTAAACCCATCCAACTTTAGTAATGATCACTACAAGATTTGGTCCAAGCTATATCCTTCACACACTAAAAACTAGAATTTCGTAGGATAATGTCCTGTTAAAATCATGCCAAATGCTTTTCTAATACCTCTCATCCATGCTTTACCATCTTCGCCGGCTAAAGCTAGCAGGGGTGCCGCTATCGGCAATAGTGCATAAAATGTTCTTATCCATGGCGGCGGCCTCGTATGTTTTAGCGCCTGATAGACTCCGAGCGTCGTTCTCGCCTTATAGGCTTCCTCCTCCTTGGCATTGGCCGTCCTCTTGGTTGTGACATATGTTTTTGTGCAAAAGTGTGCACGGTATCCAAGTTCAAGGGCCTTGAAGAGGATATATGAGTCCTCGGCTGTGCATGGCGGTATCGGCAGAACACGCTTAAAGACCCTATGCTTAATCAGCATAAGCTCTCCACTTGCGAAGATGTGAAACCTCTTCCTTATAGGATCAGCAATTCTATAGAACTTGACCTGCGGGCCCCTAGCTACATTTACCCTGCAGTAAACTAGGTCGGCACAATCATACAAGTGATTAAGAGCATGTTCAAAGTTATGTATTCTCGTATCCACATCATTCAGCACAACTACGTCAGCATTCTTGGGTATGAACTGGCTGCCAAAGTTAATCGCATCCCACTTACCCCTGGCCTCCCTATAAACAACTCTTGGATGATCAATCCTCTCACCGCAGACAATGAGGTAGGGTACTCGCACATCCTCCAGTTCCATGATCTTCTCTCTTACATGCCTCCGATCTCTTGCTAGGACTATTAAGAAGAGGTTGATATCGTGGCTACTAGCCTTCATGCAACCTGTGTAGCAGCTCTTATCTAAGGCTTATGCTGGTCCTTAAGTCTCCATTATGCCGTTGAATAGTCTTGAGAGCCATTGTAGTGTTAGTGCCTGTAGTATTATGTATGCTTTATTGCTTCTCCATTCTCTGGCCTTTTTATGGCCCAGCTTGAGGCGAGGTCTGAGAGCCTCCAAGCCTCGGGGAGGCCGATCTCAACAAGCCTACATTCCTGGGATGCTATCCGCCTAAGCTCTTTAATGGACTTGATTATGGCCTTCATTAGTAGGATGCTCTTAACCCTAGTAAGCCTCATTATCATGCATGCCTTAACAAAGGCCCTAGTCAGGGGGTCCACTAGAAACCACTTCCTAGCTCTCCTAACATGCAACACAGCATCCCTCAATTCATCCAAAAGCTTAACAGCCAGGCGATCAGATGAATATTAGCCCGAGCCATAAGTCCCACTAAACATGTTAGTACTAACAACTTATACAGCCTATATAAATTTTAAGCATGGAGGAGGTGGTATTGTTCAAAATATTTCAAGCTTATAAAGCTCTCAGGCTGAAAAGGGAGCATTTTAGAACTATATGCGTTGTTGCCAAGATTGCAGGAGTTTAACTTTATCTCTGGAACGATATTATTTCTTTAATTAATGAGCTGACAAAGTTTTGAATGGTAAATCCATTTAATACTTTCAATCTGCCATTTCTCGTTATCTTCTCAGCAAGTTGACTGTTAGTTAGCAACTCTTCTATATGTGAAGCAAGTTGGACATAGTCGTCAGGACTTACGTGTAACGCATGAACTCTATGCTGTAGAATTTCTGAGACCCCACTGGTTTGTGAAATTATCACAGGAACACCCATTACTAAAGCCTCTAAAGCAGTTAAACCGAATGACTCTCTATATGCTATTGAAACAACTACCGAAGCGATAGAATACATATACTTCATCTCTGGCTCTAAAAGTTGAGGTAGGCATACCACTTTTTCCCGAATATTCAATTTTTTAGCTAGTTGAGCCACCCTCCTAAGCTCTAGGGTTGATGCACTTGTAAAGACTGCTAATACATTCTTCAAACTTTGTATGGCCTTTAGGGTTATTTCAGGTCTACGCCAAGAAGAGGCACCATTTGGTAAGAATATGATATTTCTTTTTCTTTCCTGCAATACATCTGGGATACCCATACCCCTATCAAATGTTTTTACATCTATTCCCGGATAGACCACTTTTATCCTATTATATTCAACACCATACGCTTTCGAATTATGTTTAACTGAGAGTTGACTGTTTGTAATTATCAAATCACTTGATATCAAAGCTTGCCTATCGACTTCTCCGTAGAGTCTAGACATAGACTTATAGAATAGACGTAAATACATAGGTAGTTTGTCCCACGCATCGCAATCATGTAGCACTGGTGGGGCATCTTGGAGATAACTTATGATGATTTTTCCATCTCGTGGAATCATAGAAGAAGCAATCCAAGCAGGAAAACTAGATGCTATAATCACCTGAGATGAGTTATCGATCATCATACTTAACTTCCGAGAAAGTTCTAAACTCATTGGCCAAGAAACTGGATTATCAAAACGTATACCCAGCTCCTCTATAAATATACCTTTATTGCCCCTTAATTTTTCATGCCAGTAGGGATGACATTTACCACATAGCAGTTGGATCACGTGACCTCTGGAAGCAAGCTCGATCGCAGCTTCAACCATTAGCTTTGAAGAGCCACCTATCGTATGAAGCCGTGGATAAATTATTGTCATCCTCATGATAGATGCTCTCTAATATGAGGTTATATGATTATAAAGGCTAAGTATAACTCCATCTTTCCACGATAGTTATGTTATCATTTAGGTCAACTATACCATTCTGATTGTAATCTTCCCACTTGAATATTATTGCGAGACCGTTAAGAACACCATTTATCTTTTCCCCTTTATATCTAAGGAGCATTGATGCCGCTTGCGTTCCTTGATGTGTAAGCCCCCATGCCGAAATGAAGTATATCCCATTATGAGTACTGATGGAAATTATTCCATAGTCCCATGAAAAATCATCGGCATATGTGTAGGATCTCCCAGTCATATTAGATTCTATGTATGGTCTTCCCTCAACCCAAGTGAGGAAGAAAGGTACACCTAAGGATCGTTCAAGATCGTAAGATAACATATTGACGGCCGGGCCACCTATTGAAATGACGCATTTGAAATTCTTTAGATGCTGCCAGGCAGGATAAACTTTCCAAGCATCACTGTCTGATGAAGTTACTTGTGTATCAAGGTATGGAATTAGGTCCCCTGTACCGAATTCTCGACCAAGCCTATATCCAACCCTGATACCTCCTATCACGTCTATTGTGTACGCACGCCACATGTAGAGCCCGTGCGGATTCGTATCCCCAATTACCATCGCTGCGCTGAGCTCGCCGCTGCTAAGGGAACAGAAAGCTGGATAGTCTTGAAGAGATGGTGTATCCATTCTCCTTATAGCATATTCTGCCGCCATTAATGTTATAGCATTAGTTGAATCCACCCAGTAATCTACAAGTCTACCATTTTCATCTACCCCAAGCTGGAATCCATAAGTTAGGTCTGTAAATTTTGAAAAGAGATAATCAAGCATCTCCTTAGTATAGCTTCTTGGAAAGATTGCGTGGATCCCTATAGCTGCTTTAAAGAATATTATAGGAGTGGTTGGAGGATAAACAACCCACGTCCTGCCATCTCCCGTAACTATCCATTCATAAACATAGTTTGGGTAATCAAGCCCTGTATTTCCTTCAGTAAATGCTGTAAATTTTCCAGCATTCTCATATCTTCTCTGCTGAGCAAGATAGACTCTTAGCGCTAAATCCAATAGGAGCGGGTCATTATCTAGCGTGAATACACCTAGAACAAGAGGTTCCGAGGTAATTGATAGGACAGGTAACTCAACTCCGTACGTTATAACCCTCCGGGTATCATATGCCTGTTTCAATATTTTCAATGCATTAGATACCTGTGTGCTGCTACCAAATCCAAATAGTTTAAAGCCGTGTGCAACAAAGTATTTGAAGAGACCTCCAGCCTGTCTCCAAGCATTCTCGCTATTAGCCATTGACGCTGTATCTATCCTCGTAAGAATAGCGTAGTCTATATCTCCAGCGACTTCTGGATAGAAATCTTTCACCCTAGCTAATGCTATGAGAAGATAGCCATAATCAGAAACATTTGTCTCTGCATCACTTACCTCCTCGGCTGGCTTTCCATCCGACTGCCTATACCAGAGATACAGTTGATTGTTCGGAGACAACTCCGCCGATTTAAGCCAGTCAACGACTTTCCGAATCCTATACTTCGCTCCACAAATACCATCTATCGGAATTATGCCAAGCTTGGCCGCGCTCATAGTTGCAAAAAGGTAATGAGCTAGGTCCCACTGCGTAAAATATGGCCACCCAAAGCCCGCCCTCGGTAACCCAGTCCCTAAACACTCAACGGTATTCTCATAATATCTCCAAGCTATCCTAGCCAAGTTTAGCCACTCATCTCTAGAATAGTTCGATGGCGATTGCATAAAAGAGGTTAATTCTTCCGACTGGTATAATACAATATTCGTCGGAAAAGGAGTTAGAATCAAATTAAATGATGAAAGTAGGATCATCATAATAAGTAAAGCTAATCCAGTGACTCTACCAACTTTATAGTAGATGCCACACATATTGTTAATGATCTCTCTCGGTCCTATATAATATTTTAACGTTGTGAGACTTACCCGAAACAGATTCTTCGCAATAATGAAAGTCTTTTCTATAAGGAGTCATCCCTCCATTTTCATCCTCTTCAGATTGAGTTTATCTTGTCCCAGTCCAGTTTATGAATTAAGTCCGCCACCTTTTCTCAATTTAGTAAAATCTAAGCTGGAAGGCTTAGGAGGGAATAAGTTAGGAAGATCATAGCAATAACCGAGGAGATCATTATGGCAAGCAATTTCCGGCTATCTTGAAGGAGTGGAGACCTAAAATTAAATATAGCTACAAGTATAAGAATGATAAAAACTGATACAGCTGAGTTGAATGCTGTAGAGTCTTTAAGCAGCTCTGTTAGTACTATGTATATTTCTTCGCCACTTATGAGAGTTAGACCATTTACGATGAAAAGGCTGATGTATGTGCTCAGACCTGTTCCAAGAATCAAGTATAACGGACTCCTTGTCTTGAAGGACATGACTATTAGAAGGGGGATTATCCAAAGATAATACTGAGGATACACCCTGAAGAAGAAGAGATATATCACTAGGAAGACCACCGTCATCCATACTATTACAAAATATAGTGATTCAGCCCCTACACGCATTTGTTTGACTAATAAAAGAGTACATATTAACAGGGCCACGCCAGATACGATGTAGAGAGCGATGGGAGACACTTTCAACCCAAGCATTTGTAGGAGCATCATATATGATGTGCCTGGGATGAAGTCGGTTGAAGAAGCTAATCCGAGTCTTCCCAGCAAACCTGTAGTCCCCAGAATATGTTGAATTGCTTCGTATATATTCCATGAGGATAGCGGTATATAGAGTGAAATGAATACAGCTAAATGTACTGAAATAGCGATCAAAATATGTGTATATTTCTTAGCTTTTATCATATATATTATCAATGGAAGTAGTCCTAGGAAGCCATAAAGCTTCGTAGCTGATGCTAATCCTAAGACAATCGAAGAAAGGATGTACCTCCCTTTTAACATCAGATATAATCCTGCTAAAAGAAATGCTAGGCCGATAGATTCGTAGAGGCCCCATGCTGAGGATAAGCATATAGATAATGGATTAAAGAGAAAGATCAATGCGGCAGCACTAGGAGGTAAGGGAGGATTGAAGACATGATCCTTAATAAGTCTGTATAATATGTAAGCTACAAGAAAATCGAACGCTATGTAGGGGATTTTCAGGAACATATTCTCGCACATTAAGATCGTGTGGTGAAGGTACACCCTGTCCCTGAATCCTACGAGTTTAAGAAGAATATATGGGGCGTAGCCGACTATAGATGTGTAATAGGTGATTGGGGAAGGGGTGAGGTCAGGTCTGACTAGATCAATCTCATAGAATGTTCTCGCTGCAAACCTCCAGACTTCTATATCATATGGATGGGCATAAAAGGGTGCCATCGTTAATCTTATAACTAAAGCTGTTAGTAAGCATGATATGTAGAGTTCCTTTGAAAGATTTCTTTGTTTAATTATTACATACGTTATAAAGAGTGGAAGGACTACGTATATAACATTAAAACATAGCAAAATATAATAAGGTACATATGTGGGATATGTCACACGCGGAGCATCTTTACTAAAGACAAGTTCTAATTCTAAAATTCTAAATAGTTTAAAGCCACCAGCATCCTCAGGATTTTTCATGAATATTATAATTGGGACGGAAACATTTTCAAGATACTTCATTATACATTTTCTTAACGCATCATCAAGAATTATTTGTCCAGGTACATCGAGTCTATAGACATCCGCCAGTACATCTTTATGCGAAATAAATGTTGGACCTCTATGAATAAGTAAATCTTCATCTATAATATATGCATCGTATCGGAAACTGAGGTCTGAGCTTGACTCATATCTCAGGGCAACCCATCTCAACATCATCTCTAATGGGCTTTTAGAAATAGGAATCGCAACTATATCAAACGTATTGTTTGTAAAGTTTTGCAATATTTTACAATCACCATCTTTTTCAAATTGCATATATATTGGTTCTGGATTCTTCATGGTGATAACTTTATAATATGATTCGGTTTCTATCTCACTTACATTGAGGTGAGTCCTTTTCAAGGCGTAATATGCTGCACTGATTATCATAGAGTTTGTCTTATCCGTGACATAAGGTACGGCCCCCATGATGAATGTTGGTTCTCCAGACTCAGAGATCCCCTCGATAAAGCCTTCATTTACATAATTCTTGGAGAATTCTTTAAACAACTTCTTGGCATAACCATCATCATAGATTGCTGCAAAGGATAATGCAACCTTCGTGAACGCTACAGGCGTCTCGGGGACCGATGTAACCCATTCAGCGGTTGGCGTAACTATCCATTGGTAAATGTAGTAGGGTTCTTTAGTAATACCTCCCTCGCTCCAAGCTGTAATAATACCCGCCGCCAAGTACCTTCGTTTCTGCACATCGTAGACTAAGTCTAGATATTTCTTGAAAGCCTGTGATTCTAGATCAAAGTATCCTAAAATGAGTGGTTCAGACGTTGTTGCTATACGTGGCAGCTCCACACCATATATACTAACCATAGGATATGATTCAAGTCTCTCTAAATCCTTCAATCTCTCCATTACAGGTTTGGAGTTATCAAATCCCCATAACATGAATCCATAGGCATCTAGATATGAATAAAAGTTGTGCCCCCAGAGTTTTTCGTTTTCAGCAATGTAACTATAATTAGTCTTCGCTAGATAAGCTAAAATCTTGTCACGGAAATGAGGTTTATGGTTTAATAATAGTTTTAAAGCTATGAGCAACCTACTCGAATCAGATGGATTTGTCGAAGCATTACTAAATGGTTCCCCTGTATCAGATAGATACCATAGGTATGGAACCCCCTCAGGTGTATTCCTCCTAGTTAACAGGAAGTCTAGTATCTTATTTAAGCGATCTTCACTACCCCACGGCCCTTCTGGCTTAATTAATCCTATTTCCTCAGCTCTCAGTATTGCAATAATATGCATTCCTAAATCCCAGTCGGTAGTCATCTTCCATCCAAGGCTTGCATAATTCAACCCTGTCTTCAGGCTTACACCTACACCGGGAGTAAAATATCCCCAAGCAATTCTTGCAATATTTAACCAGCTTTCGGTATCAGTACGACTTAAATATTCTACTTCTCTTGAGAATAGAGCTACATTTACGATAGCTAATCCTAGTGAAGAGATGACGATTAGAATTAGAAGAATCTTTAAAGTTCTATTTTTGATAATCTCGCCCCCTAATATTAGTCTATATTGGAAGGCGTGTGCTGAGTCTGCCACAAAGTTATATAAGCTTCTTCTAATAATGATTTACGAGTTTTCATAAGTTTAGTAATGAAGAGCATAAGCATGATTATATATGGATTATTCTTCTGATAAACTGGGAAATTATAAGGAACAGTCGAAAGACCACTAATGCTATACAACATACCTTAACTCTTAAGTCTTCTTTTGAAGTCAACACTTTGGTAAATACATTAATTGCTTTAATGTACTTTACTAAAATTGCTTTATTTTCTACTTCCCTTTTGCGGAGCGAATATAATGCTTTTACGTAGAAACGACTTTTCTCAATTATTTCTTTTAGACTATGCTGCTCAAAATGATAAATCGGTGAAGAAGCCCAAGCCTCTCTCACATCTGATTTCCGAGCTCTCAAATACAATGTAAAGTCTTCGAGAATATCTAGGTCCGCATCAAAAACGCCAATCTTTGAAAATACTTTCTTAGAGTATATACGAGGAATGCATCCATATTCCTTATCAGCTTCTTGGATAGACATCTTCCATAAAGCTGATGCCTTCCCCCACAAAGTCATCCCCATAAATTTCTCAGGGACTTTTATCATCTCATATCCTTTTTTAAACAACTCTACAGCTTCACTTATCAATCTTTTAGAAGGTATTTGATCAGCATCAAGGAAAAATATTAAATCTCCCTTACAAATTGATAGGCCGAGGTTTCTAGCTTGCGATCTATTACATTTAGTCTCTATTAAAACAATCTTCCTTAATGATGAGACCCAACATGATGTGTTTTCTCCAATTAATATTATCTCGGAGTTATGAGGAAAAACTGTGTCAAGATACTCTACCCATTTTTTATTAGGGAGTCCTTTCACGGGCACTATGACTGAAAAGCTAATGTCTTCGAAGTTGTCGGTGGAAGTGTGGTGATAATTATTATGTACTCTAAATCCAGAGACCGTAATGTCTTTGGTGTTAGATTCATAGTTATAAGTCATCTTACACATTGTTAAGCAGCATCCTCTAAAGAATACCGTATAGCCTTATTTTTTAGCGGGTTCTTCAAGTTTTTTCAGAGCGCCATCTGACAGCCAGAATACCTTATCAGCTATTTTAACCGCCCTATAGTCGTGTGATGTTAACAGGATAGACATATTTCTTTCTTCTTCCAAATATTTAAGATAATCTAAGACCGATTCTACACTGGTTGAGTCAATGTTTGCTGTTGGCTCGTCTAAGAGAAGGATTAGAGGATCATTTGCTATGGCTCTAAGTAGTAGTATCTTTCTACGCTGACCCATGCTGAGCTCGCCTGGAAATCTTTTAGCAAGCCTCTCTATACCCATCAAGCTTAACAGCTGTTTAACACGTTGTGGGATTGCTTTCTTAGAGTATCCAGAGGCGAGTAATGAGAGTGCGAGGTTCTCTTCAATATTAAGGTTTTCAAGAAGTCTATCTTCTTGAGGCATATACCCGACAAATTGTAGCATTAATTTATCTCTATCCTTACCCGACAACTCATAAATGTCTGACCCCATAACTTCTACTATCCCTTTATCTGGTCGTAGAAGCCCGTAGATTATTTTTAGTAATGTAGTCTTTCCTGCACCGCTTGGCCCCATGACGACTACAATCTCGCTGGACGATACAGTAAGAGATACATTGCGAAGTACTATGATGTCCTCAGTCTTCGTCTTGTAGACTTTCATCACACCGCTAACTTTCACAGCATCTTCGTAGAACATATCCTGCCTCTATCACTACTTCGCCTATATCGTTTTTGTAAATATGGATTCATTACCTAAGGAACAACGTTAAGCTTCTACCAGATCTGAAGATGGCTTGCTTATTGCTAGAATTCTTGAAGACTTTTTAAATACCCACCGATCTCTTAAGAACTCTCTTACACCTGTTTTTGGAGTCCTAACCCACTTAATCTTTAACCCCAGCGCTCCCATTATAACAGACATTGTAGCAATACTTGACTCCAGGATCCAGTAGCCGATTATTCCTGCGATAAAGATTAGGGTCTTGTTCAAGCTCCTCGGTTTTAATACTAAGCATATGAGTGATGGTATAGCAATGGCTCCAACCAAGTTTGCTAGGAGCTTCAGGAGGGGGAATAGTACAAATTTGTCCGAAATCAGGAGATACATAAAAATGAGTAGGGATGTAGAGAGTATTACAGGTCCTAGAAGCATTAAGAATATGTCGAATCCTTCTAGACTAGTCAGTCTATAGAGATTCCGTGGGATGAGCTGTATGAATCCCCTAAACCACCTCACCCTTTGGATAATGTAGCTCCTCAGCATCGAAGGTGCTTCCTGCCAACAGTAGACGGCTGGCTCTAACCTAACCTTGGCTCCTTCACCGTATAGTCTCAGAGCTAGGTCGAAGTCTTCAGTTAACGAGTCAGTATCCCATCCACCAATCCTTAGAAGGAAATCTCTCTTTATGAAGAGGCATGAGCCTGTAAAAGGAATGAAAAGATTTAAAGAAGACCTAGGTTTTAAAAATACTCTGAAATAGATTTCCTGCTCTATCGAGATAAGCTTACTTAGGATATTGTCCATGTCATTATAGGATTTCGTTATTCCTTGAATAGCTACTATACCTTCGTCCATGAAAATCTCTGAAACTCTTCTTAAGATATTTGAAGGCAGTATCGAATCTGCATCAAATATGCCGACTATCTCCCCGACAGCTACTTTCAATCCAAGATTCAGTGCGGCAGGCTTACCCCTACCCTCATCTACTACAATCTTAACTTGTATTCCATCTCTGCTTAATAAGAGAAGACTTTTTTCTAAAAATTGTTCAGAAAACTGTGGAGTAACAAAGATTACTTCGAAGAGTTCAGCAGGATAATCTATATCTAGGATTGATCTCGTTAATCCTTGGAGAACAGAGAACTCATCTTTTAAGGGTATTATCAAAGAAATCGTTTTAAGTGGAGTGGATGACAGCTGAAGGCGTCCATGCCTCCTAGAGCTTATTGTAGCTACTAAGAATAACGACAAGTTATATGCTATGATGCCAACTAGAAGTATGGATAGTATGAAGATGACTGCATGCACAATCTTGGTTAAAATTTCTAGAAACATCCCTTCTTATGGAGAGTATCAAGAAATGTAAGTGTATATGGAGGGAGGGCTAGTATAATAATGATAGAATATGGCCATAAAAGCGATCCAGTAGGCTTTGTAGAGAATGGAAGAGGCCATGAAATTTTTAAAGCTAAAACTATTGCTGTGAGTATGCTAGCGAATACTATGGTTGAGACTAGAGTTAACATTGGTAAGTAAATAATCTTTAAGTAGAGTTTACGGGGAAGTCTTAACTCTCTCATCTTCTCGATCTCTGTCGATGACGATTCAAAGAAGTAACCGAAAATTACTCTATATGCAAGGAACGATACTACGGTTACACTTGCTAGGAGGGCGAGCTCAGCTGAAAGAACTATGAGAGTGATACTGCTCAGTGGGTCGTATCCTGAAGCTAGTAACTTGACTTTCGGCATCGATGAGTATAATACACGTTCATCGCTTCTCAGCGGTAGGGTTATATGCACCGTTCTATCTCCCTGAACACTGACCTTCATTTCACGTATGTAGCTACCCTTCCTTGCGATGAAGATATAATCTCCTCGATTTAGGTTGGCTTCATATATACCGGGAGTCTTTATAATAGACGTTATCAAATCACCATCAGCTGAAACTATAGTTAAGTATACTTCATCAACTGGTTTGCCATCGATATAGGTTATCTCGAACCTTACTTTGTAAGACTCTAGTATTCTAGAACTCCCACTATCTTCTAGATTTAGCCTAAGGTCAAGATCGCTTAGTAAAGGAATCTCTAACTTTCTTTCAGAGATGCTTAGAGTATATAATCCAGGAGGGACTATGTAGACCCAGGTACCGTTGCCATAACTACTTGGTTTAAGTAGGATTCCCTTGACATCTTTTAATTCTGGTTGTACAGGGCAATCTAGTATTCTGAGAGTTACATAGTCTTTAATCTTTACATCTACTATAGCTGAATCATTTAGTTTTATGGAGGCTATGGGTATATCTGCATAGGGTGTTGAGATGACTACTTCATAGTATCCAAGAGGGATTTTGAAGACTTCGACGCCCTTATTCATGACAGGTTTCTCTAAGACCCTTGACCCGTCGGAGGCTAGTATCCTAAGTTTCGCTTCAACCGGTATGTCGTAAAGTATTCTTAATTCATATGTATGAGAAAGATATTTACTAGCTCTGATCACTTCTTCAGATTTATTGAAGATTATGATAGACGCATCAGCATCCCCAGCGCCTCTAAGCCTCTTTGCCAACTCTTTAGAGACGAATAGATAGTCATCTCTGGGATCTTCAAAATGCTCAACATCGATAACTCTCAGCACATGTATCTCTCTCCTGAGAATTCCTACAACTATTAAAGTATCCCCGACATTCTTTTTTAATCTTTCTGCTAACCTACCCCCTAAAATGCATGAACTAATATTTAGCATGCCCGGAGGATGTCCCTCCAGCATAGTCTCATCCCAGATTGGTGTCAGCAAATTATCTACGTATCCGAGAGTTGTTGTTACAGCCTTCGCAGAGATACCAAGTACTTCTTCTATATCTCTTGCTAAACGTGCAGGGATAATGCTCGTATATATGCTTTTTGCAGAACTATCCATTAATAAAGGCTTCTTAAGCTCAAAGCCTTGGAGAAAGCTACTAATATTAAATAATACTTCAAATGAAGAACCTACTGTCAAAGATAGAATAGTTGATAATAGAAAGATAAGCATTAGGGTCTGCGCCACCCTCCCGAGACCTAAAGCTTTTAACCCGATCATCTTCTCTTCAAAACAATCCATGAAATAGCTATAGTGTAGCTTAAGAATGAGAGTAGAGCGGTTGGAAGTATAGTTACGGTCGCGCCGATGTCCAGCCCTGCATAGATATAAGGGATCTTGAAGAGCCATCTGAGAAAGATTAATGTTAGTGGGGTTATTAGATGCGCCAAACCATATCCAGCAAAAACGCCAACCACAGTGGCTCCAAGATAGATTAGGCACACATAAAAGAACGTTCTACTTACGGGGATATGCATCTCAGATAACAAAGCCAATATCTGCTTGATATCATTGGAAGCCCTCAAGCCGAGAATTAAGCAGATGATTGAGAAGATTATGGTCGAACTAGCATATAAGAGATTTTGATGGAAGCCAACTATCTTTAACAAGTCTTTCGCAACAGTATATGCTGAAGGCGCGGCAACTCCATCATCTACATAATCTCTTAGATATACCCTCTGAATCTCTCTGGAACGATGACTTACTATATGCTGGAAGAAACTCTGTTCAACCATTATCGTGTAATCTATAAAGCTGCCTATACATTCTAACGCCTCCGCACTTCTCCCCGTGAGATTCTCTAGATACCCTCTTATATTAGGGCTATCAATCTTACATCCAATAGAGAGGCTTGATGTTTTTGTATTTCTCCCTGTTAAGAATCCCAAGATCTCGGTAGTGTTCTTAGATGAGATTACTAGGAACTCACTACCTCCAACATTGAAGTACCCGTAGTACATCTCAGCGCCTGGAGGATACTCTGATATTGAGATGCTTGGTCTGGGCACAACCTCTAAGACTTCATCGAGATAACCTGCTGGAGCATATAATATCATCAGCAGGATGGCCCCCAGCGTAGCTATAGTGAGGGTATAAGTCTTAACATTTCCGGACCCTCTATAGAAACTCCTGAGAATATACTTAAACATTGTTAATTCTAAGTATTTTTATGTATCCGCCATCAACCAGCCTATCACACGAAACTATTAGGTGATGTGGCATGTATAGCGAAAGGTCTACCCATACATATCCTAGAAGGATACCGTATATAAAGTTGCTCTTTGTTAGAAGAACATATTCTCCTTGTTTTAAGTTATGGAAGATTGAATTTTCTACGTTCAAGTATTTGGAGAGATAAGATAATTTCACATCCATGATGAGCGGCTCATGTAACTTATCTCTTAACCCCTGTAGCTGCTCATACTCAACTTCATTATATGCTCCGGGACCGTTTAATGCTAAGCCTATCCCAGTAACGCTAGCCAACACTAGATATATTGAGACTACCGTGAAGAGCATTTTTCCAAATCTCTTGTTTAAGATTGATGGCCAAGATAGACCGAACATCAAAGCCCAAAATACAGAGTAATAGTGTAGAGACTTAGTAAACACTACTAGACCATTGTAATCGAGCCCGGATATCAGACTGAATGCTATTAGCGTAGTTGTTGAGACCAATATTGACCTAATAATTCTATTCCTCCAAAAGAGTGCTAACCCTATCAAAGCTGGGATGATGAAAATAATTAAATCTCTTACTTCCCAGATGGAGATAGGGTTCACAGGAGTTGGTATATCATGTAGATATCCACGCCAAGCAAGAGCTGTCAATGGGATAAGAAAAGCTTGGAAAGCTACAGAGCTGAAGCGGCCTATTCTGGATATTATGTATATGCCAAACCAAGTGAATATTATCATCAGTAGTGAGTTGCTGCTTATGGGTAGGAACCAACCTATCTTTGAAAATACAAAGAAATTCCAGGAAAGTAATAATGCTCCAAAGATAGATACCATTACTATATCCCTCCTCAGATGGCATGTATCCCCATTAAGTAAGTCTGAAAAATCTTCAATTAGAATGCTAAGTAAGAGTATGAAGACAGCTAAAGAGGCAAAATGATGACCAACTACTAAACCAAAGCTTAATAGTAAGAAGCATATTAAATTAGGTCTGCTTACTAGAAAATATGTGATGAGCAATGTTGTTAAATAGAAAGCTGCTGTTTCTTTCATAACTGCTGATCCAAATGTTATGAACGTGTATAGTGGTGTAAAAATTAAGGCAATAGGAGTGGAAAAAGCTGCATATATGTTTCTTGAAATCTTTGAAGAAATTATGTATAGATTTATCGTGGACAGCGAGACCAGGAATGGGATCATCTGCGTAGATATTAGTGGTGATAGACCAAGAATTGTGGAATAGAATACTAGGAGCAGATTAACTAGAGGCCACATGTCATTATATTCCTCCAATTTTAATCTTCCCTGAATAACAATGTCTTCGGCTTTTCTTAGATGGAGCCATGCATCACCAATATATGGAGCATTATTCATCAACCATGGGCTTAAAGCCGTAGATATTGCTAAGATTAAGATTATGATGATTAATATAGGCTCTTTCTGCATCCTAACACTTCCTGATAAAGTTTAAGGTATTCTTCAGCTACAATGTACCAAGACCTTTTTGATGCAAACTCAACATTCTTTCTTGATAGTTCAGATAATAGTTCTTTGTTTAACAGGATTTTTAGAATACATTGTACAGCATCCTCACTCCATAAGTTCAGCAGCACTATTCCGCCACCTTCTTCGGCAATCTCTTTAAACTCAATGGTAGGTGGTGCTATGACAGGTAACCCCAATCCAACCACTAGGTGGTAGACTCCACTAGTTCCTGTCGACGTTTTATAAGGGAGAATTAATACTCTCGACTTAGAGACAAGTTCAGGTATTCTCTCGTCAGGAACCCTGCCAAGATATTTGACATAGTGTTTTCCTGAGATGCTATTCAGGAAGATATCCTTATAATTAGGATAGTTTGGATGAGCGGCCCCCGAGATAAGTAACTTTATGCAGGGATTTTCTTGCCTCAACATATCTACAATTTCAATAAGTCTTTTTAGATCCTTGTATGGTGCCAGATATCCTATGAATAACAGGTTTGGTGGAGAATCTATATTCCATTTATTCCGGTGATCTGTAAACCATGCTCCATGTGGGATAAATCTAACATTTTTAGCTAGATAGCGTTTTTTAAGTACTGGCACATATTTTTTAACAGTTACTACGACTAAGTTTGCTGATAAGACCAATATCTTCATAACCAGTAGGAGGCCAAGCCTATTCATTAAAGAGTTACGTAATTTTGTCTCTTCCAAGCTTATTGCATCAGGGATGTTGTGAAGGGTCACTATCACCTTTTTTCCAGAAAGCCGCGCGATTAAAGGTGAGAGTAGACCTAAGAAGTTTACAACCCTGCTAGATCCGAACACTGCTAGGTGTAAATTAAAGTGAATTAACTTACATTTAGTTCTTAGAATGTTTATATAGAGTTTTATTATTCCCGAAATACTGTTAGGCTTCCAAGCCGCTTTAACTACGATGTCGGACTCGCATTGCTCTGTACTGTCAGACAGGATTAGAATCTTTCCGCCATCTTTTATTTTACTACCTAGAGAACTGATGAGTTCTTTAGCGTATTCGCTCAACCTGCCAGTGTTCGGCGGGTACGCTGATACGAACGTTACTAGAAAATCGTTTTTCTTAGTATTCAAACATTCATGCACCTTGTTTTAGTAATACTTTTTGATAATTTTTAGAATTCTTTCTGAATATTTCCTTGGTGATAATTTGGAGATGATGATCTTTCTAAACTCTTTAACATAATTCATAAACTCATCATAGTTACGATAGATTTCAATTATCTTCCTAGCTAAGATGTTCGGTGCAGAGTCTACGACCATGTTAGGAACATAGTTTTGAAAAATCTCGACAGCACCACACCTATCAGACAGTACTACAGGGATTCCTGATACTATCGCCTCAAAAGGTGTTAGTCCAAAAGATTGTTCTAATACTGGATGGAGACATATATCTGAGGAGTGGTACATTCTAGCAAGTTCACGATCATTAAGATGACTCATGAAGATAACATCCTTCTCCAATCCGAGAGCATTGGTAATGTATGCTAGCCTCCTACTCCATGAACCACTCCCCACGATGATCAGTTTTGAGTTAGGAATCACTCGTTTAACAATTTTAAGTGCTATAAGACTGCCGAGTTGGTTCTTTAATTTTACGAGGCTGCCAACTTGGAGCAAAGATAGATCGCATTCTAATAGCTTATTCCGTGACGTTTCCGAAGTGAACAGGTCAATGTCAATTGGTGGATAAGCTAAGTAAGACCACCTACCATATCTTTCAGCTATTGATCTAACATTCTTCTTCGAGTTCGTAACTATTGCAGACAACCTGTTTCTAACGATGTAGGCGTCTATTCTATGAAGAAGTTTTATGAAGTATTTAAAGCCCCTACTATACTCGTAATAATCTCGCAGATCTCCATAAGGGTCTAGGACTTCATGGCATGTCCATATAACTGGTATGTTCCTATTGATGAATACGGCAGAGAAATAGGATGGAAAGTTATGTGGATTAATTACATCATAATCATTCAAATTTCTCCTTACAAAAACTGAAAGCTTTCTAAACTCTTCAACGTAGCTCAACGACCTAGATGCAGCTGAGCCATCGTTTATCGACTTACACCCACCAACCTCCAACATCCTCAAGTTGGAAAAAAGCTCCTCACGTATGCTAGATAACGCTAAATTACTTATTCGTGAGAAAGCTAAAGATACATCAATACCTAGTTCTCTCAAACTGTTTGCCATTAAGAGGATTACTTTCTCAGCACCTCCTATCGTAAGTCTTGGATGAATTATCAGAAGCTTCATAACCTTATCGGTTCAAAATATACCATTGCTTCTTATTGAGATGTCATAGAATTACTCATGTAATCTTAAAGCTTCTTCATAGAATAAAACTTTTGAGCCGGCCTTCCGTAAAGCTTCAAATATCTTGCTACATGATAAGTACATCGCATATGCTTTTTCTAGATCGTCTAAATCTGCCCATGGCTTTACAGGCGAAAGCACAATCAGTTCGCTATTATTTGTTTTAGCCCTCCTTGACAGTTCCAGAACAAATTCAGAGTCCAGAACTATGTTTCCGACATAGTTTATGATGGCCTCTTGTAAGGTTAATTTTAAGATAATTTCATTGATGGTGTCCATTTTAGGCTGCATAATCTCAAGGAGACCTGAGGCCTCCAGTTCTCTAATTATTGAAATGACTTGACTGGCTGTTTTAGGTTCTAGAAGTTCATATATGTCCCAGCCATTAACGATGCAGTTTTTAATTGAGTGAGATATAGCTATCTTAATAGCGGTGTTTGGGTCTATTGAACGATACTCTGAAATAAGCATTATACCATTCTTTAATATTATGGTTATAGGTAAACCATGCCTCGCAGCCGATATTGTTGATGAGAGGAATAAGGCATTAATCACATCGCTGGTGACAGGCCCGATGGCCCTAACGTCGAACACTATGCCAATAGCTCTATACGCTTCTTCGCTAAACTCTTTTACTATAAGCTTCTCAAGTCTAGCTGAGGCCTTCCAATCAATTGAGGTGAACGAGTCTCCTAACTGATACTCTCTACTCCATAGATACTCCGTACCGCGGCCTTTCCTCGAACTGGCTACTTCTCCACCGAAGCCTGCTTGACCAATCATTTTTAACGCCTCAACTATGAATGGCAAGGTCCTTGGATAAGCTACAACCTCCAGCCCTAACTGTATCTCGAAATCCACATAAAGCATCTTTAATGGGTCTGTGAAAGCGACTGTTAGGTGGTCGAGCCTATAGACTTTCCCTATTCTCGGCGAAATCGTCAACTTAACCTCATTAACACCATTCTCTAGAGTAGTGTTTGAAGCCTTCAACCAGTCTGGGAGGTTAACTAGCTTCAAGCCGATGGGCGAATATATAAACAGGCTTAGATCCTTTTCCTCGCCGGCCATCATCTTTAACCTCACATTCCTAGGCTCGCAGTCAACAATCCTCGTCCATCTTTTCGCTCTGACCGTCTTGTATACTGAGAACATCATTATCGAGAACACTAGTGACGTGGCTATGAGGAGCAGGAAATCCCTGTAGATCAGCGTAAAAGCCGCTAAGATCAGCTGGATAAGTAGGAGTTTGAGTCCTCGACTAGTTAACTTCAATATTTCGGTACCTCTACTTCCTTTAATGCCTTCTCAACGATGCTTAGCGGAGAGATATTGTCAGCCTGATACTCCAACTTTACCTTAATCCTATGCGGCAGAACGTGGTATGCGAGCTTTTTCACATCGTCAGGTATGACGTAGTCTCTGCCCTCTAGGAATGCGAGGGCTCTGCTGCCCTTGAGTAGCCAGATGCTTGCCCTAGGCCCTGGGCCTGAGGAGACCTCGTCGAAGCTTCTTACACGCGCTACTATGTCGAGTATGTAGTTCTTGACCCTCTCCGAGACTTTAACCCTCACCACAGATTCTATCAGCTTTACAAGCTCAGACGCCGAGACAACCTGCGAGACTCTAGGCTTCTCGATAAAGTCTATGGATGAGATTATGGCTAACTCCTGCTCTCTACTCGGATAAGATACCTCGACACTATAAGCAAACCTGTCTCTCTGCACATCTGTCAACGGGTAGGTCCCCTCACCACCATAGGGTAGCTGTGTAGCGATTAAGAGGAACGGTCTTGGAAGCTCGTAAGTCCTACCCTCAATGCTTACCTGCATCTCCTGCATTGCTTCTAATAGGGCTGCCTGAGCCTTAGGCGTAGCTCTATTAAGCTCATCAGCCAATATGACGTTAGCGAAGATTGGCCCCCTCTTAAGCTGCCAAGTCCTCGACGCAAAATCGTAGTAAATTGTCCCTATGATGTCTGCGGGGAGGAGGTCTGGGGTCATCTGGATCCTGCTGAAGCTTCCACCAATCGTTGACGCAAATACCTTCGCTAGATGTGTCTTGCCCGTCCCTGCCGGCCCCTCGATAAGGATGTGGCCCTCTGTAAGCATTGCAATAAGCATGAGCGCTATTACGTCTTCCATTCCAACAACGTACCTCGATACCTCATCAATTATCTGCCGTATACTCGGGCTAGCCACTCCTTATCTCCTCCGCCAACTTCTCTAGGACCTGCCTATTCCACGAGGGGTTGAGCTTTAAGACTTCCTCTATCTTTACCCTCTTCACTCTCTTCCTCTCGACCGGCATAAATTTAGCCACGAGTACGAGCGCTGAGATTATGAGGGCGTATCTCGCCTCCAGACCACTAAAGACTCCGAGGGCTCGCACAACGAAACCCCTAGCCGTGGTGAGTAATGTTTGAGACCAATGCGTGGTATCAAGTATGGCCCTCCTATCTCCTATTGTGTCGAGTAAGAGCCTCCTGTTCGAGCTCAGTTTGATCATGGAGTTTATGAAAATGCTTGAGTCTGAAAATACAACTAATTCTCCCCCGCCGAGCCTCACGATGCAGCCGACGGTAAAAGGGCCCTTCTCCTCCCCACTGTCCCACTCACCATTCATGTTCCTGTCAAGGTAGCTATAGCTTGTGGTCTGGATGATGGGCTCGTTGCATCCCCGTATGATGGACGCGTAGTTTAGTATGACTTCTTGCTGTGTAGATATGTAGCGGGCTCTAGGAAGCCTAGCGCTCTTCTCATTGAAGAGTGGGTCTAAGACGAGGCTTCCATCTATCCGTAAAGGTAGATTCAACTTCTCTAAGAGGCTGTTTCCGAAGCCGAGCTCGTCAGCCAGTATGACCTGCCCACCACTATTGATGAATCTAGCGATTGCCTCAGCCTCATCTACCGTAAAGTCTCTCTCAGGCCCGATCAGCAGTAGTGTTAAGTTGTGGCCAGACGCGGGAAGATCGCTGAACGAGCCCAGCACCGTGGGATTGAGGAGGCTGCTGGCCTCCGACATTCCATTCCAAAACGTGTTTCCCAGCCTGAAGTCGTCTGCCTCTGGGTACAATGCCAACAGTATGAGGCAGACCGCTATGCTTAATGCTAGGCTAAGCATTATTGCTCTCTTCATCTTTGCAGGCCCTCCTCAAGCCTTGTTAAAAGCTCCCCAACTATCATTCTATTGGCAGGTTGCCCACCATACAGCTCTCTCTCAGCCAGCATGCTTATCTGCTCAAATATCTGGTACGTTTTTCCTAGCGCCTCCCTGACCCTTCTAAGATACTCTCTGATTGTTTCATACTCTCTAACGTATAGGCCTGTCGCATCACCCACCATCAACAAGGCCTCCACGTAGAAGAATCTATCACTAGGCGTCTCCGGAACATATGTCTCTTCTACAGCCTCGTGAGGCTTCTTCCTAGCTATTGTTGCTCCCACTTCTTTGACCAACGGCGTAGAATAGACCAGAGCTATAGCGAGCAGTATGGATGGTGCCAGCATGTACAACGGATTTATTATAAATACTTCTAATGAGAGTGAGTATGCCTTATACAGCTGGCTAGGAGGCTCGATGGATAGGGATATCTTCGAGTAGCCCGTCAATATTGATAATGGAACATTAATCGACGCTGTGAAGGTCCCGCCCTCATCGGAGTAAGCTATGGATTGGTTGCCGAAACCGCTTATAATGATTTTTGAGTATGGTATGGGAGTAACGATCGGGCCGGCTGAAGACATAACCCTACCCGTAACTACGATGTTTCCACCGCTCAAAGTCATGACAGGCGCTTGACATGTAGCATTTATCGGAATCTTCTCAACAAATATTGTCAAGACCCTCTCAGACGGAGCAATTATCCCTGAAGCCTCAGTGTAGAGTCTTACCCGATGATGACCCTCCACCACGTCTTCCGGAATCTTGAGCGAGAAGTCGAAGAGCCCGTCCACGTCTAGACTTCTAGAAAGAGACTCTCCGAACGCGTCCAAGTATATTCTATCCGGCAGTTTTCCCAGTTTTCCAAGGGTAGTATTTACCCACCCATAGACATGTATTACTTGTCCAGGAAGCGCTTCATGATGGCTTAACTGTGCACGGATTAATGGCTCGTCATAAAGCATGTTGATGGTTACTACATTCGACTTAGAAGCTCTGTATCTTCCAACATCGCCTCCGGAGGGGATATACTCTGCATAAACTTGTAGAGACGGTTTATAGAGCCCCCTCGTCGGCAGCTTGACCGAGAAGTACCCCTCCTCATCAGTTGACGGCAAATCTTCTCTTCTACCATCTAGATATATAGTGACTGTCCTCGCTTCTAGGGGGTAGCCCTTCGTACTCCTGAGAAAACCGCTCAGCTCTATCGATTCGCCCACCCAGACAGTGTTTTTGTCAATCCGTACCCATACTTCAGTCTCCTCCAGCCCAACCTCTCTTAAAGCCTCGAGCATATCTAGTAGGTCTCTTATTTCGTCACGATATCTGGCTAAGACTTCTTCTATGGATGTGAGCTTTACTGCGAGCTGATTTCTAGGTATCCTAAGCATCCTCTCAAACTCGGTTACTGACTGTCTTATCTCGACATACGTTAGGTTTGCCTGCGCTAGACTGTATGTAGCCATGGATAGGTTTCCCCTAGCGTCCTCAAGAAGTCCTAGACGAGCGTCGAGCTTGGCGACATCGATGTATCTCCTCGTAGAATTTAACTTGTCTAGTACATCGCCTAGCAGCTCGTTGAACCTGTCATAGATGTATTTTATGTCTTTTGGTACATGTATCCTCATTGACTCATTAAGGTTTTCGAAGGATCCCCTGAAATCCTCGAGCAACACTTTATCCATCATGGATGCATATATTGATAGTAAGTCTCCAACGCTAGGATATTCATCAGGTATTCCACTAGGATCTACATGCCTAGGAATGCTCTGCATGGCGGGTACCGAGGCCAAGACCATGAGGATTAAAGAGAATGTTGCTAGCTCTTTCACGTTTGAAGTATCTCCCAGACCCTTACGCCAACGATGATTGAGAATACCGTGAGGAGCAAAGGCCCAAGAACGTCGAAGAATCTCCGCCTAGGCCTCAGGACAGCTTTAGCGACAAAGTACTCCAGAGTATATATGCTAACGTATACGTCTAGCCTCGCTTCTCCCAAGGCGTTGAGTATAGCGACTGTCGGTACAATCATCGATCCCAAGACGATGTTGAAAAGGATGTTCTTATCCATGTTAGAATACTTCTAGTGTGATTACCTTCTCGTGGTCTCTGTCCACTTCATCCACAACTCTAGCAACGCCATAGGTTTTCGCAAGTAGCGATGCGGCTATCGACGCTTCAAGGGAGCCTAGTACATTCATAAACCTCCACGAGGCTAAACGACTTCTCGGCTTCTTAATACTTACTACAACATGGTTTTCCCCGCTAACTGACTCAACCGACCCCGCCAACTCTGCGATGTCGACAAGGACATAGTTTAGAGCGTCTTCAAACCTAGCTTCAGAAAGTTCTTGGGCCCTTATTATTTCTGAGGACGGGGGAACCACGACTATGTATTTCCTACCGTCGATCTCCGCGACGAGGCCCTTCAATTCAAACTCTCCTCTCGGTGGACCAATATCGCTACCTATTGGGATAAGTACATATACTCTGCCGTCAACGGCCCTTACGTAGTATCCTTTATTAGTGATGTTCAGCTCTTCCAGTAATGCTTCTATGTTCAATGTCGCTCCTTCCAACAACGCCCTAACTGCGTGGGGCGGCATCGGTCGTGTCGGTGTTAGCAGAATCGAGACTCCGAGGATTGTGAGGCCAATCCCCAGAGCTGTCAAAGGTATATTCGCGAAGAATAGGTAGCTCCATAGCGCTAAGACCGAGGCAAAGACGGCTAAGCCAGCCCCGAAAATATTCAGCCTATCTATATCGCCTCAGCTCCGCCCTTAATAGCAGTATGGGTCCTAAGCTTAAAGATTGTAAACTTCCTGTAGATGGCCCCGCTCGCCAAGCCTATCGTGAGGAGCGATAAGGAAGAGAAGACAGGGCCTAGCCTTATCCCCCAAGGAGTATAGTTGAGGACTAGGCCGACGAGCGGAACCAGCGCTAGACTCAAGCCTATCGAGAGCGCCAGCCTCTCAAGCTGACTCATCTCTCCGGGCTTAGGATATAGCAGCTCCATTAGGGATGCGCCTGGAAGGTATAGGACGAAGACGGAGCCAAACACGTATCTGAAGTAGATGAAGGGCGGCGAGCTCGGCAGAAGATATATCAGCACGAAGACAAAGAAGACCGCTGAGAATACAAGCCAGAACCATGCACAGTACGTGCTGAAGAAGTATCTTTGCAGGGTTTTCGGGGGGTCTGGATCGATGAAGTCAAGCAGTCCATGCTCTTTTAATCTGTAGATTCTTCTAGCAGCGTCATACTTCTTGATCTTCAGCTTCTCTGAGACTTTCAATATTATCCAATCTAAGTCTTTCCCATCGAACTGCTTAACGACATCGTATACTTTCTTAAGCCCGTCTTCTAAGATATCGTCGTTGCCGTTATGTTTAGCCATAGCTGATTCCATCTCCCATAGTATCTCGGCGTATGGGTCTCCGAGTCATATATCCACATCTCAAAAATTAGTCTAGCATTCGTCATCGGCTTGCTAAACCTCAATGATACTGGGATTGTTGTATTCATGCCATGCGGCAGGATTACTTCGTATGCGTAGAGTATTGGCGCGTCAGCTGACTTATTCTCACTAATCTCTGTCAGTTTATCACCAAGCTTCGCATAAATTATATAATACATCGTACGTCCCTCATGATTATCTATGTACAGGTAGAGTCTTATTGTCTGATTTACCAGAACAGTCTTTGGATAATCTCCTATCTTCATGTTCGGCCCAAGTAATCCTAGAGCCGAGAAAGGCTCCGAAACTTTTCCAGACATAGCTATCTGAGCTATGGATAGGGCCCCTGCAACAATCACTATCGCCATTATTACTGCCTTAACTTCGTCGTCTATCATTCTTGACTCTGCCGCCCTTATCTGCTACTATTTTGATCAACCAGTTCCTTCTAGCTTTCAGCCAAAGGCTCCAGAAGATCCTTGGAGTGAAGATGTAAGATAATACGATTAATGAAGCTATGGACGAGATCGTCAAGGCAGTGTTGATATTCCTTAAGAAAGCAGCCCTCCTACCCTCATCTATAAGGGTAGGAATCATTGAGTCCACATCTCTCATGATCGTGAGAGCTTCTTGGAGAAGTTTTTCTTTATCCTGCGGATTCTCATCTATTGATTTTATGAGGGTTAATGCCTTGTTTAATTGTTGCGATGCATCACGTATATCGGCTCCAGCCATCTCAGCCTCTGCAAGCTTAGAGTATACTTCCCTCAACAAAGCAATAGCTTTCTCTTCCTCAGTCTCACACCTCACATTAGGGGTTAAAGATAACAAGAGAACCACTAAAATTAAGGCTAAAGAAAGTGTGAAGAGACGGATACGTTGTCTCATATACTTCATACTGATCATATGATAGATATGGATTGCGTCAGCCTTTGATGGATATGCCCACTCATCAGACTACATTCCTCAACAGTCTCATCCTAGCACATCAAGATGTTGAGCCTCAACCTTTTCGAACCTCTAGCAATAGACGCTCTCCTCAGCGCTTATCGTGACTTCATGATCTGGTCTCCATGTACAGTCTCATTATGCGTCTCTCCAACCTCTTTAGCATTAGCGAGATTATCGCTATCGTGAATGACTGTATCCCGACTATTAGTAAGACTAGCCCAAGCCATGTCCAGCCAACGCTCCACGCCTTCTCTCCAAAGATATATCTCATGTAGAGCTGCCAAAGCAGAATCGCCAATCCTCCGAGACCTAGGATCGAGCCTATCGATGAGAACGTTAAGACTGGATTATATAGCCAGGAAATCTTTAATGTCGTTAAAACTATTCTGAGACCATCACTCCACGTATTTAGCTTAGGCTTACCAATACGTTTACGGTACCTCACGGGAACCTCTGCCACTCTTCCACTAGTTATTGATTGACAGACTATCTCAGCTTCTACATCGAATCCTGTAGCCGTTATCTCGAGTCTTTTTGCGAAGTCCGTCCTTAAAAGATACATCCCACTGCAAGGGTCCTTGACCCTCTGGCCCATCAATAAGCTTATTACAGTACTTAGCACTCTGTTACCGAGCCTATGCAGGAGTGATATGTTCTCCCTATTTACACGATATCCGACAACTTCATCATAGTTTTTCTCCACAGTCTTTTCAAGCATGAGTTCAATATCTCTCGGATCGTACGTTCCATCCCCATCCATTATCAATATGTATGGCGTTTGAGCAGTCTCTATGCCTGTTTTGATAGCCATCGATTTTCCATGCCCCTCCTGATACACTACTCTCACACCCATGTTCTTAGCAATCTCGACAGTCCTGTCCTCGGAGTATCCATCAACCACCAGTATATTCTTGAATCCACATTCCCTGAGCTCCCGGATGACCTTTTCTATAGCCTCTTCCTCGTTAAGCGTAGGTATTAGAACAGTCACGTCATCCTTATGATACTTAGTCGTTTGGCTCGGAGGAATGGTCGTAGAAGCCACGCCGTCGTCATTGATGTTTCTTTGGGGTTTTGAAGGATGCTTCTCATCGTTAGTGGCAACAACGTTTCCTGAGGTTCTTAATATTAGATATATTGACGGAGTCGCTATGAGTATTAGTGAGGCTATGAAGCCCACGTTCGTGAAGATCGGCGCGTCGAGGTATTGGAAGGCCTTGAAGCCTGTCTCCTCCATGCTTATACTTGATGAGAGGTAGGGAACGATCCTATCCGAGATCACGGCGTTCATCTTTAGAGATACATGATAGCTGTAGTTTGTGATTGGGAAGAGGATAGGCGTCGGTGAATGGAATAGATCCAGTAGCGGATGGCTTAGAAGGGATAGGCTGCATGCCAAGGCCGTCCCAAAGCCCCTACCAAGCTTTAAAGACACGAGGACAGCCGGGACGATCAAAATTAAGAGAAATATGACTGAGTGCGTGAACGACCTATGCAGACGCAGCAATACGTCTAGATCTGGCAAGATGGCTACAATGCCAACGATCAGCGCCCTCCTCAAACCTAGGATAGGCGCGCTCAAAGCAAATGGTATCGAGAAGTGAAGTAACAGCTCAGGCAACTATGACCGAGGCCCAAGCCCCAGATTATGTGCTTGACCTGAAGGAAGGCGCTGGATACCTATCCGCATCCTCGAGCCATCGCGTCTATGATTGTATTTATAGATCACTGATTTCCGCTCCTCAGCTCGTTTTAGATCGTTGTTGAGGGCCTAGGCATGGACTTAGGCCAGCTCTGAATCATCGCTCCCCAATACATCGCGAAGCCCTCATCCCTCCTCCAACTCACGGCCTCCCTATTGCCCCACCGATAAGCCATCATGCTCGCACTCCAGGCCATCCTCAACCCCATTCTTATTAGCCTGACCCTCGGTCTGAGCGCCTCGCCGACGATTCTCAACGACTTAACTATTGCAGATAGAAGCACCCTACTCACAAACTTTACGGGAGCCCTGACTACGGCCTTCAGGAAAGCCATCGTAAGGCGAGGAATCCTCCTAACAGCGTCAGGACGCCTCCTAAGCTTCTTAAGGGCGTCAAGCGCCATTCTCCTGACCAACATGCCATCCGAGCGTGGGTGCCTCCGTCTCTCGCGGCTTAGAGAAGTTGACGGCGGCCAACTACCACACGAGCTTACATCTATATCTGAGCCTTTTGAAAACATCAGAAAATTTATGATCGGCACAAGTGTCTCGACAACGTATGAACTCCTTATCAACCTCCCTCCTCTAGTATAACTCAAGGCGGCACGAATTAATGCCCTCGCAAGTCGCGGAAGAAGGTACCACCGGCCACTTGCACGGCCGAGATTTACAGCCCTTAAGACATCACCATGACTTAGGGGCATTGCGTATTTATATTAATTCTGGCATATTTAAATTTGTTGTTCTCGCTAGCGTTAGTGTCCGGGATAAGCATTTTTACCCACCCCTCTCCTCGCGGTCTGTCTGTTAGTATAATTATTGTGAATTAGGAATAGTTTAAGTTCATGATTCCTCGTACGTGGTCTCTTGCACTCATCTTATGGTGGAATATCTCCGTCTTCTCCTTTAGGTATCTGAAGAAATTCTCGACCTTGTTACTCATACCGAGCCTCCCATTTTCTGATCAACTACTTAGAGAGGTCGAGTATATGCATAACCAGTTAGTGGGGGAAATGTTGACTATATCGGTGTCTGGGGGCCCAGAGAGTTGGGGGTAAAAATTTATGGGTTTGAGGGGTGGGTTGGAGGTTGGATGAGTGGTGTTAGGCGGTTTGTTGTTCATGAGCATTTTGCCCTGAGGGCTGGGCTTCATTATGATCTTAGGTTGG
>Ga0272449_1001085_pt1 | contig 29341 bp, 29 predicted proteins | sample YNPCB0241_FD_198679 | JGI IMG/M metagenome (GOLD analysis project Ga0272449, IMG submission 198679) | Hot spring sediment microbial communities from Yellowstone National Park, WY, United States - YNP-CB-024-1 | ecosystem: Environmental > Aquatic > Thermal springs > Hot (42-90C) > Sediment... | reverse complement strand
GAACCCGTTGCTACGATTTTACCATGATCCATTATAGCAATCCTATTGGCTAATTCCTCGGCCTCATCCATGTAGTGAGTGGTGAGTAAGATTGTCATATCGTATTCTCTTCTTATTTTCCTAAGATACTCCCATACCTTATTCCTCGACTGAGGATCCAATCCGATCGTAGGTTCATCCAATATGAGCACTTCCGGCTCATGAAGCAAACTTCTTGCGATTTCAAGCCTTCTCCTCATTCCGCCGCTGAAGAATCTTACCTGCTTATCCTTGAAATCACTTAACTCCACTAACTCGAGGAGATCGTTTATCTTTCTCCCCAACACACTCTTATCAATACCGTATAACTTACCATGTATATACATGTTATCGTAAGCCGTGAGCTGGTTGTCAAGACTTGGGTCTTGAAACACTATACCAATCTTTTCCCTTACGAGCTGTGGTTTTTCTGAAACGTCTATACCACTAACAAGTACCTTTCCAGATGTCGGCTTCAAAAGTGTTGCTATTATGTGAATATTGGTGGTTTTACCCGCCCCGTTTGGACCCAGCAATCCGAATATTTCCCCTTTCTTCACGGTAAAGGAAACATCGTTTACGGCCGTCACGTCCTTGAATTTTTTTCACAAGGTTTTCAACAACAATCATGTCTCTCAATAAACCTCACCCAAAACGTTTTTTAATTGAATGTGAAATGAACGAATAATGTCTTTTAGAATATGCTTCTCCTTCTCTCCGAGCTTGTCAAGGTTTTCATAAATTTTTTTCAAACCCATTAGTAATTCGGGAATCCCAAGCTCCTTCATCTCCCTCATCCTTTTTTCAAACAGTCTGAGCTCGTCCATCACGGAATTGTTTGTTTTCAAGTATTCTAAGCCCTTTTCAGTAATAGTGTAGACTTTCTTCAAACGGGAACCGTGAACCTCCTTTCTCGAAGAAATAAGTCCCTCCCTCTCAAGCATTTTCAATAACGGGTAGAGTAGGCTTGTATTGGGCTTCAATCCAATAGTGTTGAAAATCTCCTTCGCCAACGCGTACCCATGCTTATCTCCAATCGATAATTCCTCCAAAATTTTAAGTCTTAAATACTTCTTGAGAGGGGTTTTTATCACGTTTTCCAGCCGGAAATTTATATTTTAAAATATGTTTAAAAACATATCTTAAAATATATTTCGATGGATTGAGGGTTTGGAATGGGCGAAATAATTAAGCTCATTAACGTTAAGAAAGTCTACAGAGTTGGAAGTGTTGAAACGGTGGCTCTTAAAGGAGTAAGCATGAGCATCAGCAAGGGCGATCTGCTCTCAATAATGGGTCCAAGCGGATCAGGTAAGACAACTCTATTGAACATGATCGGCCTTCTAGACAAGCCTACTGAAGGCAACATTTTAGTTGAAGGAGTTGATGTTACAAGACTCACCAGCGATCAAATAGCTGACATAAGAAATAGAAAAATAGGTTTTGTTTTCCAACAGTTTAATCTGATAAACAGGCTGACAGTCCTGGAAAATATTGAACTACCTTTGATAGCCAGGGGGGTGCCGAGAAATATTAGGGTGAAGAAGGCTGTTGAGGCCCTGAGGCTTGCTGGAGGCGATGAGTCATGGCTTCGCAAAAGACCTAACCAGCTCAGCGGTGGTCAGCAACAAAGGGTTGCTATCGCGCGAGCACTTGTGGGAAGCCCGGAGCTAATCCTGGCTGATGAGCCGACAGGAAACCTTGACAGGAAAAGCGCTAGGCTTGTAATTGAAACCTTCCTGAAGCTTAACGAATCGGGGATCGCTGTGTGCGTGGTGACGCATGATCCCGAGATTGCTAACTGTACGCGTAAGGTTTTTATCATAAGAGATGGGTCAATCATGTCTGTGGAGGAGCCTGATAAAGATAAGTGTATTTTACACACTGTTCAGGGGTGAAAACTCGTGAGGAAAAGCTTGGTTGCGACTTTACTAAATGCTCTGATTTTATTCTCAATTTTCAACACACTTATCTTTGTTAGTGACACGCAAGAATGGGTTATTGAAAACGTTTCTTTCACATCTTCAGCCAACACACCAGTTTATCCGGGTAGCAGGGGTGCCAACCTCTTAGTGGAAGCGAGATATAGTGGGGTATCCAATGCCACATCCCCCCTTGGCTGTCTAATCGGGATACCGGATTCGTTTACAATTCCAAACAAGTGTTCAACGGGCTTCGATGGCGAGAATAAACCCCTCACTCGGGTGAGCCCTGGGGAATTAGTGAGGTTTGTATTTAACGTTGACGTTGACAGAAACGCCCTGCCTGGTTTCTACTCTATGATGTTAAACATCACTTACTTCACTGTTGAAGGGGGGATTCAATACTCCCTGCTACCTTTGAACGTTGAAATCGCTGAGCCCCCTCCTTTAGAGATAGCAGTGGAGAATGCGTATTTAACTCCCTACGCATACCCAGGGGCTAACAATATCGGTTTAGTTGTGAAGATCAGAAACATTGGAGACACTGCCATATTAACACTGAGTGCAACAGTCCACCTGCCAGAGGTGATAACTCCTTCCACCGCTAATATCACCTTAGGGGGGATACAGCCCGGTGATTCTGCAACCATCTATGTACAAGGCTTAACGATAAGTCCTTCCGCTCAGCCAGGGGAACATACTATTTCCATAGAACTGAACGCTACATTGGTCACGAGCGATGGCGTCAGATACGCTTCCAACACCTATATTCAAACAAGCGTCGCAATTTTCAGCCAACCAAGTGTGAACTTGCAAATACTGGATTACGGGTTAACTGCTGAGGTGGTTTTAAGCGGGTTAAACAATACGAACGCATACGTGACTTTACAATCCATCGAGCCTGGAGTCATAAATCTGATTTATTACCGGGCTGAAATACTAAACGGGTTCTTCCCGAACGGGAGCAGGGTAAAGCTTGGCGAATTGAATTCTGTTTTAAACTATTTAGATACTTATTCATTGGTTATAGACGGGGTCTCCATTGATGAGGGAGCCGACGGTATTATATTGCTTCTTAATCTAAACGTTCAAGTCACAAGAGAGGGCGCTTCGTATCCAGCATCTATTAACATCACGATTTACATACCTGTAACGGTGAAGGAGCTTTCAGTCTACGTATCGAACGTAGAATGGTCTTCTTCAAACGCCTACCCCTCATCCACAGGCAACACCCTCGTAGTGTCAATCCTCAATCTAAACTCTTTCACCTTAAGGGATACTATTGCGACATTAACCCTTCCAAGCGTATTCTATCCGCAACAAGTAACAGTTTACAACGCCGTAGTCAACGCCTACTCTGTCTCGGAAATAGCTTTCTCCGGGATCACGATATCTTCGCTGGCTCAACCAGGTGAGTATTCCGCAGAGCTTACTTTGCAAGGAGTTGCAGTCAATAGGGACGGCTCTACTGCTCTCTTATCATTTAAATACACCTTGAAATTAACCGTGAACGATCCAAACGATCTAACCCAACACGCTCCGGAGTTGCGTATTCTGGACTACTACTGGGGCGACGGAACACCTATCTATGTTTACCCCGGTAACTCGCGAGCACCAATAACTATTACACTTCAAAACCCGGGCCCATTCAGTGTCAGCAACGTTATAGTATCGCTTGAAGCCGTGGATAGAGACGTATATGTCCTGAACACTAAGTCATTCTGCAGTCCCGCTATAAGCCCTGGAGGCATTTGCAATGCGGTATTCTACGTTAACCTGTCTAGTTCGTTGCCCGGTGAGAAAAAATTTGTAGTGAATACAAGTTACTACGTGAATGCCTTTAACACTGCAGTGTTCTTTGAATTCTCCAAAACCATATCCTTAACACTATATAGTTATCCAGCTGGAGAGGGAGTTGTGCTTTCAGAATACAGGTGGTCGAATAATTATCCAGCATACCCCGGATCTGAGAAAGCACTGTACTACTTCTCAATAGTAAACCTTGAAGCGTATCCTGTATACTCGCTATGGCTGGAGATACAGCTACCTGAGGGCTTCAAGATTTCGCAGGGATACTCGCAGAGAATTTACGTGCCAGGTCCTGTTCAAAGCCTCCAGACACTCTCTTACAGCATTCCACTTGACGTATCACCGAATCTGACACCTGGAGTCTACAATGGGCTTTTGAATGTGCATTATTATCTGCAAACCGCGGGGGGAGGGGTTAGAAAAACCATAGCATATCCTGTTGAAATAGTCGTGCAAGATCCCTCTTCAGCCTTCACCCTACTCAGCTATGGATGGCTGTCGGGTGAGCCTTCACCGCCCTCTAAAGGAGTCAAGTATTTCCTTGTGTTCAGAAATAATGACATTCCCTCAATGACAAACCCTGTGCTGAAATTAAAACTACCGCCAGGAGTTACCGACGCTTCAACCGGGGAAGCCTTTACAAACGCTCCCTCGAGCACGTTGCCTGGGGGAGTTTCAGCCACTCCTCAGCTCGCGCAACTGATTCAATACCTGTATGGAAACATTCCGCAAGGCTCGAGCTTGCCGGCATCTCCTTCTTCCTATACTAAAGGAGATATCATCGTGTTCCTTCTCAACCTAAACATCGAGTCAGCGATGCCCGATAAGATAGAGATTAATGGTACCATCGACTTCGTGGACCACTGGGGCTCAATATTTCACCAACCAGTGAGCCTTCCGCTCGTTGTAAGGGGAAGCCCTATAGTGTTGGAAGTCAACGCTACAAGCCCCTTAATAGTTTTCAACAACGGAACCGGTTTATTCGAGCTTGAAATTAATAACCCCTCGGTATTTAATGCATACGAGCTATACGTTGTCCTCGCGCCCTTAACTGGGAATGCAATACCGCAAGGAAATGTAAAGTATGTCCCAGTTCTACCGGGGAACTCTAAGCAGGTTGTTAGGTATGAAGTTGTGTACAACCCTGTCTCAATCAGCATAGGACCTGGTGCCTCAGCAACCTCTCTTTCAGCAGCATTCACAGCCACTTTAATCTACAAGGATTCCTCCGGTTACGTAAAAATGATCAACAATACTGTGGCAGCGGTCATAAAGCCCTTCATAGAGTTACAGATAGCTGAGGAAACAAATGCCAAGTATTCAAATGGAGTGCTAACGGTTAACGGATTACTATACAATACTGGAGTGTCTCAGGCTCGAAGCGTAGTAGTGACTTTAAAATATGGGGATAAAGAGTCTAAGACTCTAATGGGCGATCTAGACCCTGGCACGCAATCACCATTCAGGCTTGAGCTTAAAAATATTGAATTCGCAAGCGAAAAATGCACGATCATTGTATCATATAGAGATAGCTTCAATATCGAATACTCTATTTCCAAGGAAATACCGGTTTCAATTTTACAGCCATCTCCACCGCTCACAACGACCCAGCCTACAACAGAGATTTCCTACATCGCGATAATCGCAATCGTAAGCTTGTTCTTAATAGGGGTCTTCCTGTTAATATACCGTCTCATTAGTAAATACAAAATCACCGTGGTCGAGCGCTAATGCGCTTAGTCGACATGATAAAGCTGAGCACGAAAACCCTTTCCGAAAGAAAGGTGAGAGCGGTTTTAACTATTATAGGAATAGCAATAGGACCGCTGGCCCTTATAACAATTTCTAGCGTTACCAGCGGATATGGGAACTACATTGTTCAAAGCATACTTGGTCTCGGTCAAAACATGATCGTTGTTATGCCTGGACAAAATTACAAGCTCACGCAGGATGATTTGGAATTGCTTAAGTCTATTGAAGGAGTCGTGGATGCAACACCATTCTACTCCACCCAAGGCGAAATAACAATAGGAGGAGAGAGAAAGACTGTTTTCATATACGGCGTGGATTCTAACTTTCTTTTGCAAGCAATAATAAGTCTTCAGGTAAAAGAAGGATCTCCTCCACTGGAAACGGATATTGGAAAAGCAATGATAGGTTACTCGATCGCTTTTGATAACTCGGGGGCAAGGCAGTACGGTATCGGTGACGTTATTTCTGTAACAGTATATCAGATCGGCGAAGAAGGGAGAATAAAAGTCAAAAGATTAAACGTGGCTGTTACAGCAGTATTGGAGAAATACGGGGGCGCCGCTTTCCTCAACCCTGATCAGACCATATTCACCCCAATAGAAACCATTCAGAGAATGCTGGGAATCAAGGATTGGACGGGCATTTTGATTTTAGCTGAGAATCCGTCCCAAGTCGACCACGTAACCGCAAAAATACGTGAAATCTACGGTGGAAACGTAGACGTGATTTCGTTTCTCGCCATAGCTCGAATAGCGATGAGCATTATAAATACGGTTGATTTCATAACTTTTGCCGCCACGCTGTCAGCCTTCGCTGTCGCAATAGCAGGAACCGCTTCAACAATGATTACAAGCGTGATCGAGAGAACAAGGGAGATAGGCGTGATGAAGGCTTTGGGCTTCAAGGACCGGCAAGTCCTTCTTTTAATAATCATGGAAGGAATTCTAATGAGCCTGATAGGGGTGGCCGTGGGGAGCGCTTTCGGAGTTGTAGGCGCCCACTTACTCTCAAAGCATGGGTTAACAATAACGGGAGGAGGTTTTGCCGTAAGGATTGAAGCATCGCCCGACCTATCACCAATTCTTTTCATAAGGACAACCATTTTAACGATCCTCGTCGGAATCGCCGGTGCAGCGTTCCCTGCTTATAGGGCTATGAAAATACCGCCGGCCGTGGCCTTGAGATACGAGTAATTAATGTTTTTGATTTTTTATAAGATCAGTGTAAATAAATCCTAAATGGTGGGTAAAATTGTCTAGTAACGCCTACGAATTGATTAGCAAGTGGCTTGTTGAGGAATCGTTCACCATCAGAAGGCTTGAAGCCCCTCCGGAAGCTAAGATATTATGGGGGCTGGATGTTTTCACGCCTGGTCAACCAAGTATCAACTTCAAAATAATCAACCCTGCTGATAAGCCAGACCGAGTTTTGATCGTACTAGGAATAGGGATATCGCCGGATCACAGGAGGGAGCTCGATAAACTGAAACAGGCTGAGAGGTTGAAAGTTATCTCTAACATTTTGGGAAAAGCGTTGAGCGTGTGCATAGATTGTCAGATAACTGTTCAGCCCAATATGATCGATCCTCAAGCATTGAGCATACTACTCGCCCTTTTCAACGAGGAAATAACCCTGTATGGCAAACCTTATTTCATGAGGCTTGTAGCAAGAACTCTTAACACTTATCTCGCAATAATCTCCGGATTTAATGAGTGGTTTCCAGTAATCCCAGAGGATTCTAGAAAGAAAATCCAACCATATGCTTAGAAAAGAGGGAGTTTTAATGCAAGCCTGGCTCCTCTACTCGGTTATTTCTCTTATTCTATGGGGGATATGGGGGGTAATTTTAAAATACTCGAATAATTTCTACAATACAATAACAACTTACTACCTCAGCACGATCGGGTCTTTTGCGACAGCGACAATTTTAACCCTGATCATGAAGAATGATTTCAATGCCAACCCCCTTAAGCATATGCAATATCCGCTTATGGCAGGATTCTTTGGAACGCTTGGATACTGGTTCATGGTTAAAGCACTGGAACAGGGTAAGGCCAGTATTGTTATCACGGTAACTGCGGTCTACCCTATAATTACTTTAGCATTATCAATTCTAATCCTAAATGAGAAACTTACCCTAACACAGATCATTGGGATATTAATGGCAGTGCTCGGCATCGTTCTCATGAGTACTTAGTATTGTGAAGGGGGGTTGCTTGACTGGGAAAAAATACGGCCTCTTGACTGAAAAACAGTATCGGATCCTAGAGTTGCGGTCTAAAGGCTATACTCAGGCGCAAATAGCGAAAATCCTGGACACTTCAAGGAGCAATGTATCAATGCTCGAGAAGGCTGCCCTAGAAAAAATAAGGCTCGCTAAGGAAACCTTAAAATTATATCAAGAGCTTAACTCAGCCGCTGTGGTCACTATTGAACCGGGAACCCATCTCGTCGACATCCCTGGAATTATCTTAAGAAAAGCCGATGAAGTTAATGTTAAACTTAGGGCGAATTTCACGCTTATTTACGATATGTTAAGGTACAAGGCAGGACAAAGAGGTAAGATAACTGATAGGAAGATCAAAATCCTCATAATGAAGGATGGATCTATAGATGTGTTAGATTAGATGGACCGGCCGGGATTCGAACCCGGGACCTCTGCCGTGCGAGGGCAGCGCTCTTCCAGCTGAGCTACCGGCCCTAGAATTTAACGCATGTTGCTAAATACTAATAAGCTTTAACATTGGTTTTGAAAAATCTCGACATGATGTTGTGTGAAAACTTTAAGGCGGGAGAGAGTAGCCTTTCTCAAGGGCTTTCATATTTAACTCTAACCATTTCTCCGGGACAATCTCCTTTAAAGCTTCTTGGACATGCTTGATCTCCATTAGACCTGTAACCTTCAACATATGTCCTAATATAACCATGTTTGTAACCCTTTGCGAACCGATAGATTCTGCTATGCTACTGTAAGGCTGGGACTTCAAATTATAATTGGAGAATTTCTCCTCTGGAACGATTAGATTATCAATGAAGACCAAGGTTTCCGGGCGTAGTATTTTCAAATAATAGTCAAGCCTGAACGGGTACATGAAAACAGCAATGTCGGGCTTCTGGACCTTCAAGTAGTCTATCTCGCCAATATCACTCGCCACTATCACTTCAGCCCGGCTCTCACCACCCCTCGTCTCGCTGGCGTACGACTCCGTTGAAACCGCGTAGAGGTTGGCATACTTGCTTGCGGCTAAACCTATTATCCTCCCCATTAACAATACTCCCTGCCCACCCCTACCCACAACCAGGATTTCCTTCTTCACTTATTACCACCCCGTAGGAAATCAATGAAACCTGGATTGTCCCTAACAATGTACTCCCCTATTACGATCCCTTTCTCCCAGTTGATAACGGCCTCTTCAAGGGTTGGCCTAGGCTTATATATTACCCTCTTTTTCAACTCATTATACATTTCCACAGGATCTCTCAGACCTATGTGCCTCCCGTAAACCTCTGGACAAGTGCTCACCACCTCGATAAACCTGAACCCTCTCATCCCTAGCGCCTTGTAGAAGTATTGCTCAATGTAGTGAGGGGTTGTAATACTAGCCCTCGCGACGTAGTTAGCGTTGAGAGAAGATACAACTTTAACAACATCTAACGGAGGCTCCGGGTTGCCGTGCGGCGTTGTAGTTGTTCTAACACCGAGAGGAGTCGTAGGTGCAACCTGCCCCCCAGTCATAGCGTAGACGAAGTTTGTGAACATGACCGTGATAATGTCTATGTTCCTCCGCGCTGCATGCAATAAATGATTCCCGCCTATCCCGGCGATGTCCCCGTCTCCGCCTACCACTATGACTGTTAGCTCAGGATTAGCAAGCTTTACCCCAACCGCGAAAGGGATTGCTCTTCCATGAAGAACGTGAGCAGAATCGTAGTTGACATAGAATGATAGTCGGGCTGAGCAACCAATACCCCCAACCCAGACAACGCTGTCTGGAGAAATCGATCCCTCATCAATCCTTTTTTGAAGCCCGCGTAACATAGCCCCTAAACCTATCCCTAGGCCGCATCCGGGGCAGTATAAGGTTGGTATTCTGTCGGTTCTTAAATGCCTATCTAACGGATGCGTCTTAATTGTTAAAGCCATTGCATGACCGCCTCCTTCACCTCTTTTAGAGTTGGAGATTCGAGGTTAAGCACAGGGGCTTCATAGACCTCTTTATCACACAGTATTCTCTCAACATCCAGGGCTAGTTTCCCAATATTGTTCTCAACCACTATGATCTTCCTCCCCTTAATCCTCTCCCTAATAACTTTTTCATGGAGCGGCCACAGGGTTTTGGGTCGGAATAGCCCTGTTCTCAGCCCGCTACTCCTCAACTGTTTAGCGAGAGCGAAAACAGTTCTCGCAACCGATCCGTATGCCACCAAAACTATGTCAGCATCATCGAGGAAGAATTCCTCATACTCGAACAGCCAGTCGATATTTCTAGTAATCTTCGCGTTCAACCTAGTAACAAGCTGTTTATATTTTTCGTTGTTAGGAGCATAGTATCCTTTTTCATCGTGAACCAGAGATTCGACAAGAACCTTATACCCTTTGCCGAAGGGCGCCATAGGGGGAACCAAATCCTCGTCGGGGAGGTAGGGCATGTAGCCCTCCTTACTCCTCGGTGTTTTCCTCTCGATTATTTCAACCTCTCCAGGTTCTTTAACGACCAGCGGCTCCCATACGTGAGCGAGTATCGCATCTGAGAGTATGAAAACAGGTGTTCTAAGCTTTTCCGATGTGTTGAAAGCTTTTATGGTAAGGTCAAATGCTTCCTGAACGCTCCAAGGTGCGAATGAGGGTATGATGTAGTCGCCGTGCGTGAGCCACCTTACCATGAAAATATCTGACTGTGTTGTCTTAGTTGGAACGCCCGTACTTGGCCCCGCTCTCATAACGTGGGCTATGACGATTGGGGTTTCGGTTATCACTGCGAGCCCTATTCCTTCAGCCATCAATGATAAGCCAGGACCAGAGGTTGCCGTCATGGATTTTACACCAGCGTTAGAGGCCCCTATTATGGCGTTTATTGAAGCTATCTCATCCTCCATCTGGATAACAACCCCTCCTCGTCGAGGCAGCTCCTCGGCAAGATACTCCATTAAATCAGAACTAGGTGTTATGGGATAGCCTGCGTAGAACTTCAACCCTGCAGTCATGGCGGCCTCTGCGACAGCTATGTTCCCCGAGGCGAATACCTTTCTCACTTCCCCACCACCTCGACGAATATTGCGAAATCGGGACAATTATACTCGCAGAGCCGGCATCCAATGCATTTTTCAATATTAACCGGGTCCGGTGGGCGATAACCGTTCTTGTTGAAGATGCCGGATTTTGACAGAACCTTTACCGGGCAAACATTAATGCAAAGGCCACACTCCTTGCACCTATCTACTATAACGTTAACCCTGTACTTCTTGTTTTCTTTTGAAATGAGAGATAAAGCGTGTGCCAATACGTTCACCTAGCTTGTATCGGGGAATAAGGAATGTATATAGCGGTATAAAAATTTTTGAAAAATATGGATGAGTTAACATTATTTACCTTAAGAAACATTCTTGATAACCAGAGGTGTACTCGTGAATGATGGTTGAAATAAGATGGCATGGTAGGGGTGGACAAGGAGCTTGGACGGCTAGCAATATCGTGGCAATGGCTGCTTCATACGAGGGCAAGTACGTTCAAAGCTTCCCCGCGTTCGGACCGGAACGATCAGGAGCCCCAATGCTATCGTTCACTAGAATAAGCGATGAACCAATAGAGATACACAGCATGGTGTACAACCCCGATATAGTAATAGTTCTCGACTACACACTACTATCTCCGAACATAGTACAGGGGTTGAAGAAGAATGGGGTCATTATATCAAATTATGTGGGGACCCCAGAGTCATTTCTGGAGAAACTACAGATAAAGAAGGGAGACTACCGGGCGATTATAACACCTGCTTCTAAACTCGCCCTCGAAATATTAAAGGTAAACATAACGAACACGGCTATGATAGGTGGCTTGCTGAAACTAGGAAACATCATATCATGGAGTAGTGTTGAAAAAGCGATTAGAGAAAGGTTCAAAGGACCGGTAGCAGATAAGAATCTTGAACTGATAAAGAAGGCTTACGAGTCCGCGGTCGAGGTGTAGTGTTATGAGTAGTCAAAGAGGCTGGAAAGAACTCCCATTAGGCGGGGTCGCTTACAGGTTGTCGACTGATGTTAAGACAGGTGATTGGAGAGCCCTTAAGCCAGTCGTAGACCACAACAAGTGCACGAAATGCATGCTTTGCTGGCTCTTCTGCCCAGACATGGCTATCGTGTGGGACGGGGAGAAGATACAGGTCAACTATGACTACTGCAAGGGATGTGGAATATGTGCTCACGAATGTCCTGTGAAAGCAATATCCATGATACCTGAGTTCGAGGAGGTGTGAGCGCGTGAGTAAGCTAGAAGTTAAATACCCATCTCACATGCAGGAGATTCTTAATGTGAACGGAGACGAGGCTGTAGCCTATGCTGTTAAGCAAAGCCTTGTAGACGTTGTCTCAGCATATCCTATCACCCCCCAGACAATCATTGTGGAGAAATTCTCAGAGTTCGTTGCCGATGGATTGGTTCACACAGAGTTCGTGCCAGTTGAATCCGAGCACTCCGCCATGAGCGCCTGTGTGGGCGCGGCTGCTGCGGGAGCCAGAACCTTCACTGCTACGTCTTCCCAGGGCCTTGCGTTAATGGTTGAGATAGTATATATTGCATCAGCGTTAAGACTCCCCATCGTAATGGCTGTGGCTAATAGGGCTTTATCGGCCCCAATCAACATTCACAACGACCACAGTGACGCATACCTGATGAGGGATGCAGGCTGGGTTCAACTCTTTACCGAAAATGTTCAGGAAACATATGACACGACCATACAGGCCTTCAAAATAGCTGAGGATGAAAGAGTATTACTGCCCGTGGCAGTAAACCTTGACGGATTCTTCCTCAGTCACACCCTCGAAAACATTAGAGTGCTTCCGGATGACGCTGTGGCCGAGTTCCTCGGCGGATACAGGAAGGTGGCAAAACTTAGGGTTGACTACTATGATGAGCAAGTGCCTCACATGTTGAACCCGGCGCGCCCGCTAACCTTCGGGTCCTTGGATCTCTATGATTACTACTTCGAGCACAAGGTTCAACAAATAGAAGCGATGAAAAATGTTCCAGCAGTCGTGAGGGAGGTTAACGAGAAATGGTTCGCGTTAACAGGGAGGAAGTACGGAGATGGAGTAATAGATGCTTACGGCGTTGAGGATGCTGAAATAGTCATAGTAGCCATGGGCAGTGGTGCAGGAACTGTAAGGAGCGTTGTAAAGAAGTACAGGGAGAAAGGGGAGAAGCTGGGATTATTGAGGATCAGAATGTTCAGGCCCTTCCCATACGAGGAGGTCAAAGGTCTTCTTAAGGATGCAAAAGCGGTGGCAGTAATGGATAAAGGAATCGGCCCAGGAAGCTTTGGAGCCTTATACCAGGATGTAGTGAGCAGCCTATACGATCTTGGATCTCACCCATTAACCGTGGACTACGTGTATGGGCTAGGAGGGAGGGATCTCACCCCAGAGCTCGTTGCAAAAATGATCGAGCAGGTGAAAGAAGACGTGAAAACGGGTCAGGTTAAAGAAAAGATAAGATACCTGGGGGTGAGGGGGTAAAATGGTAGTGAAAACTCTACCCGAATTCCCAGTAAAGAAAGGAGAACCAGCCTATAAAATATGGATATTCGAACCCGGCTGGAAAGGAGAAATCCCGTTGAATTTCAACCTTAGACAAGTAGCAGAGCAGAAGAGGAGTGCGCTATTACCAGGCCACAGATTATGCGCAGGGTGTGCCGCTCCTATAGTTGTTAAACTAGCAAGCTTCGCTTTCAGAGGCCCCACAATCGTGGTTAACGCCACAGGTTGTCTCGAAGTCGCCAGTACAGTATTCCCCTATACTTCTTGGGCGGTCCCATGGATCCATAACGCGTTCGAAAACGCTGCTTCCACTGCAGCTGGAGTGGAGTCTGCGATAAAAGCCTTGAAGAAAACTGGGAGGCTACCTTATGAGCATGTTGACGTAGTTGTTTTCGCAGGCGATGGTGGAACATTCGACATCGGGTTCCAAGCCTTAAGCGGGATGGCTGAGAGAGGCCATGACGTTCTGTACATATTGTACGACAATGAGGCATATATGAATACCGGAATACAGAGAAGTGGCGGTACTCCAAAGTATGCTGCGACAACTACTTCACCAGCTGGCGAGGTGATACCAGGTAAAACGGAGAGTAAGAAGCCCATTGCAGACATCATGGTTGCTCACAGAATACCTTACGTTGCAACAGCTACACCTGCTCACTGGATGGACTTTATGAAAAAGGTTAGGAGAGGGCTGGAAGTCAACGGCCCAGGATTCATACACGCGTTGAGTAGCTGTGACAGGGGTTGGAGACACGATAATGCAATAAGTATTGAAGTATTAAGGAGGGCTGTTGACACGTGCTACTTCCCGCTGTGGGAGTGGACGCCGGAAACCGGTTACATGCTGACTGACAGGAGCCTAGTGATCGCGAGAAACCCGTCTCTGAAACAGCCTATTGAGCGGTTCGTGGAGGTTCAGGGAAGGTTTAGGCATTTAATGAAGCCTGAGAACAAGGAGAAGCTGAAGGAGCTTCAAGAATACGTTGATAAGGTCTGGGAAGACCTGCTTAAACGAGCAAGCAATGCTCCTAAATAGGTTGATAGCTATTAAGGAGGAATTGCTTACCACCTTAATGTCTTTTTTAAAACACGATCCATTGATCCTTGGAGTGGGAACACCGTTAAGAACCGACGATTCCTTCGGGCTCGTGGCCTGCGATTTTTTAAACTCCATGGGAATCGAATGTGTCAAGTGTGAATACGGTATAGAGTCATGTCTAACAGACATAAACGATAAAAGGCCTAAAGCCCTGTTGATTATTGACGCTGTGCTCGCCCGTGGAACGCCTCCTGGGTCTATCATAATGGCTGATGAATCAGCGATAGCAAGTGGGGAGATATTGGTGACAACCCATAATATTCCTTTGAAAACGTTACTTGAAATCCTGAGAAAAGAATACGGCGTGGAAAAAATAATGATAATAGGTGCGACTCCTTTCTCCCTGGACTATGGTTTAGACTTGACAAGTGATATGATGCGATCACTCGAATACTTTATCAATGTCTTTAAGCAAGCCTTCTTCTCAACCAAAAAAGATATGAAGGAAGAATCGGCATAAACGGCAGGGTCTTAAAGAATAGTTTGTAATGTTTATCATAGTCATCCCTTCTGAATAATCCCATTCTCTCTATAAACTCGAGAATGGGAACCGGTAACCAGTACCTGGTTCTACTAAAGAATTTCGTCAGAAAGTGCTCAGCTTTCAGTTTAAAATAGCTCTGAGATAAGTATGCTTCCACATAACCACGGGGATCATTTTTATCCAGCGTCCTGGCTAGCTCGGGGGCCAGCTTGAAAATATAGTATAACCCTCCTCCGGTATAAGGTTTTACTAGGGGTATTGAGTCGCCGAAAAAGAATAAATGATTTGCGAACACAGGGATTTTCAAAGGATGACTACACGGGATAAGGCCGCCGAAAAACTCGGCAACACCCTTGGGTTTTAAGCCATTTAAAGCTAGCAATTTCTCATTAATGCTTTTTGGCAATGTCTTCCTAGACATGTATCCAGACAGAACCAAATTTTTATCAAATGGTATTATCCAATGAAATAACAAATCATTATGGTTAATATAGGTTACTATAATTCTTTTTTCATTGATATAGCTAGTCTCAAACAATCCCTGGAAACCAATTAAGTAACAAGGTTTTGCTTTAAAATACCTCTCCCGGAAGAGGCTTAACACACCGTCACTGGCAACTACGTCCTGGCATTTTATTTCATAATTCTTAGAGTGTATTTCTGTGGGGGTTTCCCCTGGTTTCGCCTTTGCTTTAGGTAAAAACTCTATTTGAGAAGACACTTTATCAAAAAGTTTCCATTCCAACAATGGTCTTTTGACATGGAAGACTACGGGCTCTTTAAAGTGGAAAGCGTGTTTTCCGACTCCGAGAATGTTGAATTCGATTTCATTATATTCGTGATCAATCAGCTTAGGAGATAGTTCTTTTTCAATAATCTTCTTCGTCTCTAACCCGACAAGCCCGGCACAGTGCTTGGGGATTCCTATTTTTTGATGTTCCTCTATCAGGGTGATGTCTCTTTCCTTAACGTGTAGCGCTGTTAAAAGTCCAGCCGGACCAGCACCCACTATGCAGAGATCCTTTCTCATCACATTTCCTCGTAATCCCTGGAGGATACCTTCATTGAATACTTTTTAGCTTTCAATTCTTTAATGATATATTTAAAAGCCTTAATAGGATCTGACGTTGAACCACAAGTGTACACGTCTATGGTGGCAAATTCGTACTCAGGCCATGTGTGTATTGATATGTGGCTTTCCAATATTATTCCCACAATGCTAACCCCAGGATTTATTTTCCATGCTTTTACGTCTAGGAGTGTTAGATTGCCTTCAACAGCCGCGTTCCTCACAATCTTCTCCAAAGCCTTCTCATCGCTGAGTATTGCTGGGTCGCACTGATAGGCCTCGCCGTAAACATGCTTACCTATGACTTTCTTCAAAGTAAGCATAAATTCCCCCCTTCTCTTTCTATGAAAAATTAACCCTTGATTCTTTATAAATATTACCCCTCCCCCTCGTAAGAGGAATGATCATATTTCACCCCGGGGGATTATCACGTGTTTCTAGAAAGTTCATAGTTTTATCCCCCATGAACAGTATTTTAGTTTTGTGAAGCAAATATGAAACTGTTTGGTACTGCAGGAATAAGATTAAAATACCCGATGGAACTTGACGGTGTACTCGCCTACAAGTTAGGGTTGACCGTTGGTTCACTGGGGTATGGGAAGGATTTCTTCGTAGTGCATGATACGAGAACCACAAGTCAATTACTAACATATGCGTTCACAGCAGGAGTTATGGCTTCCGGGGGAAACACGCGAATAGTAGGCGTGGCACCAACCCCTTTAGCAGCCTACTCGGCCAGGAAGTACAAAGGAGTAGGCGTTAGCGTGACTGCGAGTCATAATCCCCCCGATTACAACGGGTTTAAGTTTTACGATAAGGAAGGATATGAGTTCACAAGGAAGGAGGAGTCTGAAATAGAAAGGAATATATGGAGGGAGTTGAAGCCTGTTGATTGGCATTTGGTAGGAAAAGCCGACCATTGGAAAGCCGTAATAGAAGAATACGTTGAGGACTTGATCAGCTTCGTAGGTTCAAGTCCCGGCAGGGGCGTTAAGACATTCGTAGTAGACTGCGCTAATGGTGCTTCATACGATGTATCGCCTAGAATTATCAGAAGCCTCGGTGGAAGACCTCTCACCGTTAATTGTAATCCGGACGGGTTTTTCCCGTTTAGAACGCCGGAACCGAGGAAAGATGCCCTGGAAGAATATGCTACTATGTTTCGAGGAGTAGGTCCATCCGCGATCTTTGCCCACGACGGTGATGCTGACAGGCTGGCCGTGATAGACCCTGTTGACGGGTTTGTGAAACAGGATAGAATTCTGGCGTTTTTCGCGAAAAAAGCTTTAGAGGATAAGAAGGGAAGAGTCGTTGTGTCTATAGACACCGGTAGGGCGCTAGACGAGGTAGTTGAAAGAGAGGGGGGAGTTGTTGAAAGGTATGTGTTAGGTAAGACGCATGAAAGAGTGAAGGAGGTTGGAGCATCGCAAGTTGTCATGGCTGGGGAGCCCTGGAAACTCATTTATACTTCATGGGGGCCATGGGTTGACGGCATACTCCAAGTGGCTATTCTCACAAGTGCCTTGATGAGGGAGGGGGTTACAAGAATTTCAAAGCTACTTGAAAAAGAGAATATTCCTGACTACCCATGGGATAGGAGGAGCTACATAATATCCCCGCCCGACATTCGGGAAAATATTTATAATTCACTAATAGAAGAAATGAAGAGTCTCCTAGGCGATCCAGAAAACATTACAACAATTGATGGGACTAGGCTGGAGTATGCGGATGGGTCATGGGTACTTATAAGAAAAAGCGGGACAGAGCCGAAAATCAGGGTTTACGCTGAAGCTTTAAACAAGGAGAGGCTTGAAGAAATGCTCATAAAGATTGAGAGAAAACTCGTTGAGATTGTTAATAAAATGGGAGGCAGAGTGGTTGAAATAACTTATGGATGAGGAGCTGATTTATAGGGGGATAGTCATACATATTTCTGACCAACAATGTCCATAGCTAGAGAACCTAGGAAGAGGAAAATCATAGAAACTGGTTTAAAAGACCTAGAACCCAGCATTAGAGAACATGTTGAAAATTTAATGGAAAACATTAAAGATGTAAGTGAGAAGGGTTCCACTAGTAAGATTAAGAAGAAACAAGCCTAGCATTTATGTTTCTAATCTCCCCAATATTTTTAACCTTCAATGGGTCTTCCGAGTATTCGACAATATCCCCGTAACAACCGGGAAGGAGACAGCCAAGTCGTTCATCTCTTAGAGCGTGAGCCCCTCCTCGAGTATACGAATCCAAAGCTTCCAGTATCGAAAGTGCTTCACTGGAGTGGTCGTAACCGTATTCAATCCCATCCCTCAAGCCTCTTGTAATAGCTGCATATATTGTTTCAAACGGAGCGACAGGTTCTACGGGAGAATCCGTAGATAGAACTAGTGTCGTTATTCTGCTCAAAGTTTTAAACCTATAAACCCATCTAATCCTTCCCGGCCCTACTCTTGACAATATCCACTTATCGCTCAATATGAACCTTGGTTGCACGACAATTATTGGTTTCAAAGCCTTTATCGGCTCCAACTGATCATCCCTTACAAGGCTGGCGTGCTCAATCCTATGTATTCCCGGATTAGCTGAGGATTTCAAAGCATCAAGCGCTATATCCAAGGCAGCGTCGCCTATCGCGTGCATTGCTAATTGAAGACCGTTCTCCTCGGAGAATTTTAAGGCTTCTTTAATAATGTCCATAGACACGTTGCACACGCCTCTCACTCCTGGAGCATCAGAGTAATCATTACTCAGCAATGCTGTCCGCGGCCCCAGTGCCCCATCTACTAGGATCTTTATCCCCCTAACACTAAGCCTCCGCGGATATTCTTGACTTAGAACCTTTTGCAATTCTTCCCGTTTATTGATTAACTCGTCAACCAGCACGTACGCGTAAGTTCTTACCGCTACTTTTTCACGCTTGTAGAACTCTAATAAAGCTTCAAGCTCTTTTAATCTTATCCCAGCCAATCCGATGGCCGATACTCCATTATTCTGCAGGATTTCAAAACCTTTTGAAAACGCCTCAGCTAATTCTCCTTCACCAGCCTGGGATCGAATATGTGCCAATAGTTTCCAAAGGCTAGACTCATATATGTATCCGGTTTCCGCGTCAAGCCCTTCTGAATTTCCCAGGATGGTTAGGGCTTTTTCAACCCCTAACGTGTTCAACACTCCTACATGTCCCGATTGATGAACTATGAGGACCGGGTCATTCCCTATATATTTATCGATCTCGCTTCTAACCGGCATCCTGCCCTCTTCAAGGTAAACGGGGTTTAGCCTTCCTGAGATCTTCCATTCACCGATTTTCCTAGAGTAATGTTTTAACTCCTCAAGTATGGATGGGATGTTTCTGCCATGCAACTCATTTGTGAGGGCCTCGAAACCTAGGGAGTCTAAATGTAAATGCGAGTCTACGAAACCCGGTCCTAGCGGTTTCTTAAAAACTGTTTCCTCGCTTATACCAGGCATAGTGGATAGCTTCTCATAACTTCCTGCGGCAACTACTTGGTCTTGATGGACAATAATGGCTTCAGTTTTCACTAGCGGTTTGAACAATAAGTAAATACCCTGCTCAGAAGCAATTAACTTCATGCTGATATCCTAAGAAGCAATTATGTGCGGAGAAGTTTTTAAACCGGGTTGATTATATTTAAAAAGCACTCTTTCCGCCCATGACGGTGGGAAGCTTGGAACAACGTGTAAAGGAGTATAGTGTTAGCGTTTTAGACCTTAATTTTGGAAAACCGATAGTTGTATTAAATGAAGCCGATGCTCGGGAGCTTGGTGTAACTCCAGGCAATATACTATTAATCATTCACGGGGATAAGCAGAAAACCGGAGTAGTAATGACAACCAAGACCATGGTTAACAAGGGTTCACTAATGGTGACAAATGAGCTGGCAAACGCTTTAGGCTTGAAAGAAGGTGGGGCTGTAGGCATTAAACCGTTAAGCATACCTCCTAGTTTTCCAGCGCTCAAGAAAAGATTGAAAGGTGAGAGACTTGAGGAATCTCATTACAGAGAAATTGTTAAAGATGTGGTGGAGGGGGTTTACGGGGAAGCCGAGATCGCAGCGTTTCTTGTAAGCCAATTGTTCTATGAACCAACGGAGGAGGAATTAACTTACTTGATTAAGGCAATGGTGGAAACAGGGAGCAGAATTGTTTTCGAAGAGCCCGCTAGTGACGTTCACAGCGTTGGTGGCGTACCAGGTAATAGTAAAGTAGCCCTTATAACTGTTCCCATCGTTGCAGCATCAGGACTATTGATCCCGAAGACAAGTAGCAGGGCGATAACGAGTCCTGCAGGAACTGCGGACACTGTTGAAGTCTTAGCAAGAGTTGACTTGACGATTGACGAGATAAAGGAGATTGTTAAAAAGACGAAAGGGGTTTTAGCGTGGGGCGGAAAGCTTAACCTAGCACCTGCTGACGATATTTTCGTAAACATTGAGAGGCGCCTAGCAATTGATCCTATTTATCAAATGGTAGCTAGCATACTCTCTAAAAAGCTTGCAATGGGCATCGAGAGACTAGTTATAGATATCCCCGCTGGGAGAGGGGCGAAAGTACAGGAGGTGTCTAAAGCTGACGAGATGGCTGGCATATTCATAAGGCAGGCGAGTAAAATGAACATTGCTCTTAAAGTAGCAATAACTTACGGTGGTCAACCAATAGGGTTAACAACCGGTCCGGCCTTGGAGGCTAGAGAAGCCTTATCCGCGTTAATCACGGGTAGGGGAAGTCGTAGTTTAGTCGACAAAGCTTTACTGCTAGCAGGGCTTGTCTTAGAGTTAAGCGGGAGGGTTCCAGCCGGAAGCGGTGAAGAGGTTGCCAGAGAGATTTTCCTTTCAGGGAAAGCTTATGAGAAGTTTAAGGAAATCATAGAGGCTCAAGGCGGAGACCCTAATGTTAAGCCGGAGGAAATTCCCATAGGGAAACACTCTTACACTCTAAAATCTCCTCTTGAAGGAGCTGTAACCCACCTAGATAATGCTGCGATAACAACTCTTGCAAGGGCTTGCGGAGCTCCATATGATAAAGGAGCCGGGGTTTATCTTCACGCAAAAGTCGGTTACAGGGTGAATAAGGGAGATCCGTTGATAACTCTCTACAGTAACAGCGCCTCAAGGCTTGAGACTGCTATCAACCTGCTCTCGCAAACCCAGCCCATAATCGTTGAAGGAATGTTGTTGAAAACTCTCCCATAAACGATAAAGCAGGTTTTTAATCGAAACACGCGATTAGTGAGTAATAGGGATTTGCCTTGAAGTACGACGTTGTGATTGTGGGAGCGGGAGTAGCCGGATTAGAGTCCGCGATTGTCCTAGCCTCGAAGGGTTTTAAGGTTGCTGTTGTGGAGAGCAAGCCTGCTGAAAAAATAGGTGATAAAACCTGCGGAGACGCGATAGGCATTCACCACTTTGAGAAGATAAGCTTGGAAATCCCTAGTAGGGTAATTGATTACAAATACCGGGGAGTGAAGATTTACAGCCCTAGCGAAAAACACGGCTTGATCGTTCCCGGGGAAGGAGTCAGCGTGAACAGGGTTAGGTTCGGACAATGGCTTCTAGAGGAAGCACTGAAGAAGGGGGTAGAACTTTACGATTCCCATGTTCTCACAGACGTTATCATCAAAAACGATAGGGTCGAAGAGGTAAGAGTCAAAAAGGTCAACGGCCCAGTGGTCGAGCTCAAGGCTAATGCTTTCATAGATGCGAGTGGCGCCCGCCCAGCCCTAAGGTCAAAACTCCCCGATACATGGCCGATCTCTGATAAACCATTCACAACAGACTTCAACATTGCCTACAGAGAAGTTATTAGGAGCGTTAACCCTATTCCAGAAGAGGACTCTAAGTATGCACTAATTTATTTGAACGCGGAGGTCGCTCCTGGAGGATATTGGTGGTTGTTCCCCAAGTCTGATGATCGAGTTGTTTTAAACATTGGGCTGGGTGTTGTTTGGAACGGGGTTTACAATCCAAGACATAACTATGAAAAATACCTGAAACCCCGTTTTAGAGGCGATTTAATCCATGCGGGAGGAGGCATTGTACCGACGAGAAGACCTCTTCCAACCCTCGTATGGAGGAACGTTGGCGTCGTAGGGGATGCCGCCTACACTGTCAACCCTGTACATGGGGGCGGGATCGGATCCAGCCTCGAAGCCGCGTACATCGTCTCCACATATATTGGCAACGGTCTAGAAGCCGGTGGGGTTGATGAGAAGAAGGTCTGGGAGGCGAACATTAAATATATGCAGGCTTATGGTGCTAAGCAGGCTGGGCTCGATATTTTAAGAATGTATCTTCAAAAATTGAGCAACGATGATTTTGAATGGATACTGAAGAATAAGATTGTTGACGGTTCCTCCGTTTACGATTTAGGCGTCAAAGGAGAGCTCGGGGAGAAAATACTTCACACTGTTAGCGCAATGATAAAGTTGCTGGGAAAACCAAGTCTCTTAAACCAGTTGAGAATAGTGAGAAGCTATATGAATCGATTGATGAGTCTTCACTCAACAGAGTATCCTAAATCGCCCGAAGAATTGCCCAAGTGGATGAGTCTTGTTGAAAACATTGTAGAAGAATACGCGAGAACAATAGGTTTTGATAGAGGGCAAAAAGTTAAATGGTGAATTTTGCAGGGCTCGATCTCTCAGCCAAAGAATCCAATCCTTCAGGTTTAGCAGTGATAAATTCCTTTAAAGAAATAATAGACTTGACACTAGTGTTTAGCGATGATGAAATAGCTTCTAGAATTATCCTCTACAAGCCGATTATAGTAGCTATTGATGCGCCCTTAACTTTCACCGGAAAGCCGTTCAGGCAGGTTGACAGGTCATTGCTGAAGGCTGGTTTCAGAATCCTCCCCACAACTCTCACATATATGCGTGAGCTAGCTGAGAGAGCGCAAGTGCTTAGGAAGATTTTAGAAAGCAGAAATGTCGCAGTGATTGAAACACATCCTACTAGTGCTTTAAAATCAAGCAGGTGTAGTTCTCACATTAATCTATTCCAGTCCTTCGGTTTTAAACAGGAAACACCAACCCTTAGGAACAAACATCTCATTGATGCTTTAATCTCATCAATAGTTTCTTATCATTATTATCACGGAACATCAGTGATTTTTAAAGAAGCTGACGGAGAAGTACACTTGCTCCCAACGGTGTGTTAGGTTAATCTCTAAGTCGTTTCAGATAGGATGCGTTTTCCTTTATCAAGTCTGCAACGTATTCTATGAGAAACTTTCGGGAAAAAGCCGTCAACATTTTAACGGTTAATGGTATTTGAATCTTTGCTCCCGAGGCTTTCAAATGGCCGCCGCCATTGAGTGCGACCGCGAGATCTCTAACGTTTACATTCCTGCTCCTCAAGCTTAACTTGCCGTCACGAGACACTATTACAGCCACATCCAGCCCAACCCTTGACAAAAACAGGGAGGCGAGAAAGCTGTTTTCAACATCCTCCTTAACATGAACAACCCCAATCTTAAACCCGTTGGCCTCGAACACTTCGAAATCCATGTTTCTCGATAACTCGCTCAACTCTTCCAATTCTTTCTCAAACTCTTCTAGAACTTTTTCCTCAAACGCCCTGTCCCAGTAAACACCGCTTGAAATAGTTTTAACCACAACATTTTTCCAGGAAACAGGATCCTTCCTCCTCACAAGCCTTATGTAGAATGGTGAAAGCCAGTGGTCGAATCTCCACAAGTCTCCCCCGCAAACACCATTAACAAGGTTTTCCAGGAAATCTGGCGGGACATCGGACCTCTTGATAAAAGCATGCTTAGCTACAACTCCAACGCCGCAAGTTTCCCTATCTACATGCAGTTTAACTTCATACTGTCTCATACTTTCTACCCATTCTCTATCCCACACGTGATGGTCAAACCATTCAATCTCTACTCTTTTAGCGCTTAAGCTTGATATGGCCTCTAAAACCTGGCTGAAAACACCCGGGTTGACCCCAATGTCAAATACCGCTATTTTCTCCGGCGGATTTACAACAACTCTTCTAAGCACCTCGTTCATTAAATAGGGTTCTGTGTAGATTACTTTGTACTCTGAAATACCTGTAGCGTACAAGTACAAGCCGGCTGCCGCTACACCATCCATATCTGTATGCGTTATAAGCAAATTTTTCATGGCAATTCAGCCATAGAGTATTTAATAATTTCCCAGAGTATTTTATATATGGTTTAGACTATTTAGTTTGGTTTTAGAGGAGTGCCAGTTGGCTACCGGGGATATTCCCGTTGAAAGGGACAAACTACACATGCTTGGTGACGTGATTTTCGAGGCTCAATTATTGTTGAAAGCCAAGTACGTCGAGTCTTTACCAGGAAATTTACAAAGTTTTAAGGAGTTTTTAATCAAGCACAACAAAGGGACCTATCTTTTAACGGGGAACGTTGAGAACGGTCGCATATCTGTACTGGTAGAAAACGGTAAAGTTTCGTCTATTCTTTTCGTAGAATCTTATACAGGAGAGAGGATTGTAGGGGAGAAATCACTGGATATTTTGCTGAATATTTTCTCCCACCATAACACGACACTCAGAGTCTTTGAGGTGAGAGAAGAGAAGGAAGCTGTGGAGGTTGAAAAAGAGAAGACTGAGCAACCTGCCCCATCTGTGAAACCTGTGGAAAAACCCCAGGCTACGACTTTTCCTTCGAAGACCATCGAGCTGGATCCTGAGAAGCTTCAACGGTTCAAGCGGGAATTTCGTCAAATAGCCAACGAGACTGCCGAAGCCTATGGTTGCAGGATTGTGGACCTCGTTTACGAGCTTGTTGGAGATGACTTAACGATTCTCATAGCTTTGAAGAAGAAAGGCATATTTGGGAGGTGTCTAAAAGATGAATTCACTGAAACCATCAAAAACGATCTTCCATTATTAAAAGAAAACTACGACTTAAAATTAAACATTATTCTGAAAACCAGCTTGGAAGAATAATTACTCAGCAGGAGTTTCAACGCTTTCCTTCTTCAGGAGCTCCTCCAGCTCGGATCTGGCTTTCTCGTAGACGGCTTTAGGTTCGTAGTAGTAGTCGAAGATTATTCTTGACACGTCCCACGCATCCTTTATTCCCTTAACAAGCATCCATTCCAAAACCGTGCTTCTACGCTTTATCTCCTCTATTAAATCGCTCACGTCAAGACCCCTCTTCAATGCTATGTCCTGTAGATGTATACTCCCTTCAAGATTCACTATATGCGAATCCGTTCTCGGATCCCAGGTTGAAATTTTGATGTATTTTTCGAAATCCTCCACTTCTTGCACAACAGTTATTCTGCGCCTAACCTTTACTACTCCCTTTTCAACCCTTGTTATAACTCTTTGAACATGCATGAAAACATTCATTAGTCTCATGTAGGTGGGAGGAATATTCATGGGAGGGCTTGTTAAACGTTTCACGGCGTAATCTAGTGTCTCGGCGTGTATGGTTGATGCACCACTGTGGCCCGTAGCCATTGCTTGGAACAGGACGAAAGCCTCGTCACCGCGGACCTCGCCCACGATGATGTAGTCAGGCCTGTACCTCAGGCTTAGCTTGACTAAGTCGTAGAGCTTTACGCTTGTTCCAAGCGACTGCGCACCAGCAATATATACTTCTCTACTAGTGAGCTGAACCCAGTTAACGTGTGGAAGGTTGAGTTCAGGAGTGTCCTCTATCGTAACTATTTTCATCCCAGGCTTAATGAACATTGAGAGAGCGTTTAACAAGGTTGTTTTACCGGTACCAGTGCCGCCAGCCACCATGAAGGTTTTCCCATGCTCTAGCAAGAGCCATATGTATGCAGAGGTTAGGCTGTCAATATTCCCCTGTTCAATTAGCTCAATAACGCTGAAAGGTTTCTCCCTGAATTTACGAATAGTGAATGATGGGCCTTTAACAGACACCTCGTGCCCATAGGTAGCTGCGACACGGTGTTTCTCAGGCAACATAGCGTCTAAAACCGGGTAGGCTATGCTAATGTGCTTGCCGGCCATGTGGGCTAGTTTCATAATGAGCTCGTTGAGGTATTCCTCATCCATGAACGAGACATTAGTTGGAATGCTCTCGTATCTCCTATGCCACACGAAAATCGGCACGTTTACCCCGTTACACGATAAATCCTCGATGTTGGGATCCCTCAGGAATGGGTCAATCGCGCCGTATCCCAGAAGGTTTCTCTCGACATAGTAGAACACTTTTATTCTTCTCGCCCCCACGAGTCCAAGCTTATCTCTATACTTCTCCGCAATTCTCTCAACTTCCTTGAACACGTAAGCCCTTAAATCCCTCACATCCTCCGGTTTAGATGGGGGGTGTATTTCATCCATTAATATCTCGGCCAGCTTCGATAATATGGACTTATCATCGGGAGTCAGTCCTTGTTCTTCTACAAAGTACATGAGGCCTGTGGGGGTTTCGGCAATAGTTATTTTCACGAATGGCTTATACACGTAGTATGATTCTAAAACCCTCCAGCCAGGATCCCTTTCAACGATTCTCAATGGTTCTTCTACAGGCATTACCCTTTCAATGGTTAACTTTTTCTCCTCTTTTTCAACAATTTCCTTGGGCTTTTTCCTTATAGTCAAAATTGATGTCAGAGAAAATTTCTTTTTCGCTTCTCCTACGTCACTCATAACTGTAACCTTTTTAACTATATGGTAATGTTAAATATAAAAATTTATTAACGCAACGGGTTAATTATTTCATTGGTGTGTTAATGAAGTTCTGGGATTTCATTTATAGATATTTCGGGGATTATGCCGATCAAGTCCTGCGGGCCTCTCCAGGTGTAGCAAAACAGTTGAGAAGGTCTAACATACATCTCCACGTAGAAGTTTACGCGTCGCTCATCTTATTTCTCCTCGTACTCTCAGCTGGAATCGCCGCGGGCGTGAGCGTTTTAGTATTCTTCCTAGGCTACCCTGTACTCATTCCTTTCTTCATTGCTCTTCCCGTAGTTGTTTACCTTATAATGATTCTAATACCTTCAATGGTTGCTGGTTCAAGGGCCTCTGCGATCGATGGAGAATTTCCCTATACTATTAGCTATCTTAGCATAATGGTGATGAGCGGGTTGTCACCATATATTGCTTTTGAAAGAATACTGAAAGGTAGCGTTATCTTTCAGAAGACCAGCGAGCTGGCTCAAAGATTTGTACTGCTGAACAAGATTCTGGGGAAGGATCCGCTGACAGCTTTCGCAATGCTCTCGGATAGAAACCCTAGTTCTAGAGTTAGGGAGACTTTGTCAGGGTATATTTCAACGGTGAAGGCGGGGGGAGACGTGATAGATTATTTAAATAAGAGGGCTAGAGCGTTATTCAACGATTTGCTCGTCAGTATGAAGATAATTGCAGACAGGCTGGGGGGATTGCTAGAATCATACCTAGCTATAGTTTTGTTGACTATGATTAGCTTCACGGTTCTATACTTCGTCACAGCAAGCTACAGCGGTGTGATAGCCTTTGGCATAGACACTGGAACCATGGCCCTGCTCCTTTACATCCTAATGCCTTTCATAAGCATAGCAATAATTTACCTAGGGGATGTAATGCAATATAAGGAGGCGTGGATGGATTGGAGGCCCTACTACGTATTCTTCGGAGTCACTCTCCCCTTAGCCGCATTCTTATCGCTACTTGGAATTGTTCTCTACGGGATCCCGGCGTTTAAGACTAACCCTCTTGTAACTGCCGTCCACGAATTCCTCATACTCCCTATGAAATTAGCCGATATCCCTCCAAATCTCGCATTCGTTGAATCCTCAATAGCGTTGTCGATGGCGCTCATTGTCAGCATAATACCTTCATTGATATATGCTGAATACATTGCTAGGGAATACACAATTATTAACGGGATCACAAGGTTCATCAGGGATCTCGTTGAGGTTCGGAAAACGGGTCTCCCCCCAGAGAAAAGTATAATTGAATTGTCAACCAGGGATTATGGAGTATTCTCCAAGTACTTGAAGAAGATATCGCTGGAGCTGACCCTGGGAGTTTCTCTAAGAAAAATTATTGAAGAATTATTCAAGAAGATTAAACCGTGGAGGGCCAAGGTCCTCTTGTTCATCCTTACCGACTCGATCGAAGTGGGTGGGGGTAGTGTTGACGTCTTGGAAAACCTTGCATGGTTTGCCGAGAGCATCGAGGCCATTGAAGCCGAAAAGAAACGTTCCATGAGAACGCTCATGATAGTTCCATATCTAGGGGCCGTATTAACTGCCTTCACCATAGTGTTCATGGCTGTTTACATGGGAAGGATACCACTAGCCTCAGGACAATTCAGGGCCGCAGCCTCCACAGTTCTCCCAAGCATCGTGTTAAATACTTATCTAATGGGTCTCGTCGCCGGTAAGGTCGGCTCAGGAAGCGTGGCAGCAGGGTTTAAACACGCTCTGATCCTCACTTTGGTTACAATGCTGTTCTTTATGTTCGCGAAATTTTTCACGGGGTTACTGTGAGGGGTCTTGAGATTGAAAAGCGTTAGCGAGCCCCTTGTAATATTGATCCTTTTCATGACCGTTGTTCTGATTTCACTATCGATATTCTTCTTCTCAACTTTCAGCGTGGATGCCACCACCGCTTCCGTTGAGTATGGGTATGTGAAATCTCTTTTCCGGGAAATAGCCTTCAGCATTCCGGAAATCCTTAACGGTCAAACCATCTACACGAGGCATCCGAGCTCCCTTGTGAGCCTAGGCTTTAGGAAAATCCCTGTGAATCTTACTATTCAATTAGAGCTGGGTAACAACACATTGGTCACTGGTTTCAATAAGACTGAGTTCTACGCGTTGACCGGTGGGATCCGCAGGAACGTTCTTGAGGATGTGAGAGGGTCTATTGTATACGGGGTAAACCAGAGCGTTGTGAGCGAGATTGAAAGACTTGCTCTCGTGCGTGAATACTACTATAATGGATGGACTATGATTGAGCTTGACACTGCAAGAGTTTACTGCTCTATTTACAAGGTCGGGGATTCAAATTACTACTTGGAGATCATCATAGCTGATTTCGGAGGGTATTACAATATTAATGACCCTCCAACCGTGATTGGAACCGGTTCAATTAGGTTGCGTTACGAATCCTATTATTCCGACATTAAAGAGTTTTCACCAGTTCGAAATCTAACAATAATTTTCAACCAATCAATAATCACTCTCAATGACATTTTACCATCAAATCACTCAATAGATCCTGTGTCAGGATCCCTGACGGTTAGGATCGTTTACAAGAAAATAGCGGTGCTCATATCTTAAAAATATTTAAGCTGGAAATGTACTAACTATTTAAACAGGTATTGGAATGAGGGCTGTCTCTGAGACGTTCTCAACAGTGTTGATCACATCTGTTTTACTGGCTTTGCTGGGAGTTTTAAGTTTCTACACATTCGTGAGCATGGCAGGATTCAATACCACAACTGAATAC
>Ga0272449_1001083_pt1 | contig 29371 bp, 20 predicted proteins | sample YNPCB0241_FD_198679 | JGI IMG/M metagenome (GOLD analysis project Ga0272449, IMG submission 198679) | Hot spring sediment microbial communities from Yellowstone National Park, WY, United States - YNP-CB-024-1 | ecosystem: Environmental > Aquatic > Thermal springs > Hot (42-90C) > Sediment... | reverse complement strand
CGCTGGACTTTCATTATCCGAGAAGTAGGTTGTGGATGCAAAATCCCGAGGAACGTTTTCTGCCACTTTCCCGGGGCAGAAAATTCCGATCCAGCCTCTGTTTGGAGCCGCGAGCTTGGCTGAGAAGGAAGACCAAAGAATACCTGTTTCGTTCGCAGAACGGAACTTTGTCCCTTGAGTTGCAATCCCGCACCCTTTGCCATATCCGTCTGCCTGGCCCAAAAGACCTGGAAGGGGTATTCAACTTTCCGAAGGAGAGATGATATCCGATCCCCAAAGTGGTCGTGGCAGGTTCTTTGGGTGAGAAAATCTTTTTTTCTCGAGCGAAATGGGGAAAAACGAGCCTCCAAACATGAGACTAGAGAAGAACTAAGTTTTTTGGAGAGGCCGCAGTTTCCTCCGAGCTTTAGGACTCGGGGTGCATGATCCGAGCAATGAGAATTCCCGGATGAGGCCTAATGTATTTGGAGGGGGTGCGGCCATAGTTTTTAGCAGAAGACAGGTAGCGACTTGCAACAAGCAAATTGGGTGCCATAATAAAGTTTTTCCCTGAGAAATTTGGACTCTTTATTCTGGCTACACGCCGGTTGGCCGCCGTTTGGGACGGAAGTAGTTTAGTCTTTAAGGTGTTCTGGGGGAGAACCCATGAAACCTTCAAACTTTCTCAACCTGCGATTGGCGTTTATGCGGGCCGTGTGGTGGGGGTGGGGCCTGGGAGCTATTAGTAGTCTCTTGTGGACAAGCTCGTGCAATTCTGAAGTTCAACCAATCCTGACATTCCAATCCCCAGGGGAGTTGCAGCAAAGGCCGGTGGTTGTCGAGGGGGCCGTCTCCGAAGATGCACGGATTGAGGAGCCTCCTCTTTTAGCCATGGAAACGGGATCCGCTCCCACTCCCAGGGTTACCTCAACGGGGCAGCTACCTTTTTGGCCGCGATTCCACGGGCCAAATTTCGATAATAAATCACCCGACACCAACTTGCTGAAGAGCTGGCCCGCCGGGGGACCACGACTGAAATGGAAGGTCACCGGCATTGGCGAAGGGTATTCTAGTGTAACTTTGGCAGATGGACGGATTTTTACCGCCGGGAATATCAACGATCGGACGGTTGTCACGGCGTTGGACCTAAATGGGAAAATCCTTTGGCAAGCTGACAACGGTCCGGCATGGACCGGGAGTTACCCCGGGACAAGGTCTACGCCCACGATAGACGGTCCTCGGGTCTACGACCTCAGCCCATTGGGACAACTCACGTGCTTTGAGGCTGCTACCGGGAAACCTCTGTGGAGTGTGAACATCTTAGAACGTTTTCGATCGCGAAATATCCCCTGGGCTTTGGCCGAGTCTGTGCTTATCGATGGTGATCGTGTGATCTGCTCCCCCGGAGGGCCTGTTGCGAGTGTGGTGGCCCTAAACAAGTTTACAGGTGACACGATATGGACGGCAGCTAGCACAGGCGACTTGGCAGGTTATGCCTCGCCAAGTATTGGGGAGTTCGCAGGAAGGCGAATCATCTTCACGATGACGGCAAAAGCGGTGATTGGGGTGGATGCGGACCGGGGCGAGTTGCTCTTCCGACACGAGCATATTACCTCGTGGGACGTTAACGCATTAATGCCGATCTATCATCAGGGTTGCCTTTTTGTAAGTAGTGGGTACGGAACGGGGGCCAAACTTCTTCAGTTAGTGCCCAAAGGAAAGAACGTGGACGTGAAACTCCTGTGGCATGAGCGGCTACTTGATAATCACCACGGCGGTGTACTCTTCTTGGACGGTTACCTCTATGGGGCAAATCACAGAGGGCGTTGGGTCTGTCTAAACTGGGCCACGGGAGAAGTTATGTATCAAGCGGCGGGTGTAGGGAAGGGCTCGTTGACCTATGCCGACGGGATGCTTTTTGTGCTGAGCGAACGGGGTGATGTGGGGCTGGTCGAAGCCGATCCGAAGGTTCATCACGTGCTCAGTCAGTTCCGCCTACCTCCTGGGGGAACCGGGCCTTCTTGGGCCCATCCGGTGGTCATTGGGGGAACACTGTACGTCCGCCACGGTGATGTCCTTTATGCCTATGATGTCCGAGGCGGTTAGGCGGCGAGGAAACCTTACTCCTGGCAAAAGGTCGCGAACTCGTGGACAATCATTCGGCCATTTCTCACGACGGGTCGATTTGTTCTCAGGAGCTGCTGCCGATTAAACACCCGAGCTGGACCGAGACCTTTGGAAAAAATTCGCCGGAGACCACTGCAGAGCCGGCTAATTAAATCTGCGAGTCTTCAATTGCCGCGGGCTTTCCCACAAATGCCAGGAAAGGCCCGGGAAGGCTCCAGCACGTGAATAGGATTTGTTTTCAAACGTTTGCCTGGGGGCACGGGTTAATCGGTTTCCCTAGGAAACTCTTAGCTCCTTACTGCACTCGGACTGCCTGAGGCCAGAGAAGGGCGAACTCGAGAGACGGCTTGATCTTCTCGGCACAAGTTCGCTACTCTTCACATTTGGTGAGCGATTACCAAATCCCTCGGGTACTTGGCCAGGGTTTCTGTAGTTTACCGGAAAAGTGGTGCTAGCCCGCCGCGAGTTGGCTCCCGAATTGGACTCCGTCCCGTAGCAGACTTACCTCCCGAACTTTTCCTGCCGAAAACCGTTGTTGGGTTAGGAACATCGATACCGCTTGACGTAAGTCGATACCGCCTAGCGTAATCCGTAGTTCTTTATCAGTCAGTTGGGGTCGTTGTCTTGCCCTCTAGAGACACTCGTGACCCTTCGTAACTTTGGGGTGTGTGATTGGGCTTTGACCAACCAATACTTATTTTCGGACCTGTCAGGTCTTAGGAACCTTCTCCGGATTTTGGTCGGCGATGATTAAGTCGGAGATCCAAGATTGACCTTGGGTTTCAGTTGCCCATTGTGGGTAACCCGAGCAACCCCTACGAGTTGTCCGCCTGAATCGAAGACAGCAACATCGGTGCCAATCGGCCAAACCGTTTCCGTCCTTTGGAGCCGAACCGGCTGACCGTGCAGGATCCGCCTGACGAGGGAATCGGCTAGCGTGACTCGGGGGAGATGGGCCACGGCCTCTTCCATTGCCTTGAGATGCCGGGATACATCCCCAGCTTGGAGTTCTTCCGGAGTGACGGCAAATTCCAGGTGGAAAGGTCCAACCCGAGTCCGCACGAGGGATTCCATTACCGCCCCACATCCAAGTTTTTCGCCGAGGTCCCGTCCGATCGAGCGAACGTAAGTTCCCCCTCCGCACTCGATCTCTACCTCCAAGTGAGGAAAATCATATCGAAGTAGCCTGATGGCCCGAATTTCTACCTTTCTTGCCGGCAGTTCGATCGGTAATCCTTCCCGGGCTAGTTGGTATGCTCGGCGTCCGCTGATTTTGATGGCCGAATAAACTGGCGGGCGTTGTTCAACGGTTCCCACAAAAGATTGGAGACATGCGGAAACCTCCTCCAATCGGGGAGGCTGAGCCACCGGGATCTCTGTAAGGGGGCCCTCGATGTCGTCCGTGGGGCTGGTTCGGCCAAGGAGAAAGCCTGCCCGATACTCCTTAGATGCTCCCAGTAAAAATTGCCCCAATCGAGTGGCCTTCCCCACGCAGATGACGAGGAGACCGGTGGCCAAGGGGTCCAAAGTCCCGGCATGGCCGACCCGTCGGCTCCCCACGACTTTGCCCACAAAGTCGACCGCCTCCCGGGAAGTCCAGCCTTTCGGCTTGTTCAGTAAGATGATGCCGTCACTTTTCATCCTGTTCGTGGACATCCGAAGATTGTTGCCTGGTTCGGGCACCTCCCAAAATTCGCAATTCTTCGTTCGCTATTGATCCTTCCAACCTCGTGGCCGAGCCCTCACATAGATTGTTAACCTTATCCCGGCGACTTTGCCGACGATTACCGTGCCCGGCACATCCGCTCCCATGCGGTTTTATTAGGTTGCCGGGCACAGCCGTGGACGGTTAATATCGCGGCACACACGCGGCTTCCAAGGGCACCCGAGTGGTCGTGAGGCTGCTGGGGCTCCTACCGAACGGAGTACTCGTAATGACCTGGGTTTCCGATACAAGTTCATACCTCCAGGGGGTTTAACCTGGCTCACCCGGACTAACGTCTCATGGTCAACGATCGCAGCTTTTCCCAACCGAAATTCCGGCCGCTCCCAGTCGCAGGCAGCCCGACGATAGGGTGTCTTTCGAAACGCCATTCCAGGGTTATTTTAAACAAATGTCTGTTCCAAAGTAAACTTTCCTGCGTAGTGATAAGCCTCCAAGTGGGCCTTATCGTGGGGTTGCTCGTGGGATGTCGCATCCCTAGATGGCGGGGACCTAGCGTGGCTGATTTCGCGGCAGCCCGACAGCTTTCTCAAAATGCTTTTCGGGCTATGCGGGCGGGTCGTATGGAGGAAGCGGAAAAAGCGTTTCGAGCGGCCATCAAGCGATGTCCTCACGATCCTCAGCAACATCAGCGGTTCGCTGAATTTTTGGTAGTTGTCGGTCGGCGACAAGAGGCTCTGCAAGAATATCTGCTGGCTTGCCAGCTAGCCGTGGATGACCCTTATGTGCGGGTAAAGGCCTGTGAGCTGGCTTTGGAACTCGGGGAACTTTCCCTCGGAGAAACGTTAATTCGAGAGGCCATCGCTTTGCACCCCCAAAATGCGGCGGCGTGGGTTCTCTACGGCAGGGTATTAACGGCCCGGAAACAATTCCGTCAAGCCGTGGAGGCATATTCCCGGGCCCTCTATTTGGCTCCTGAAGACCATCAAGCCCGAGTGGAACTTGCCCGCTTGCACAGACTCCTCCATGAACCTGGAAAATCGTTGGTTACACTCCAGGCAGTCACTGCTGGGTATCTCCCGGCGGATGTGCCGGCCGAGGTTTTATTCGAAATGGGTTTAACTTATGCAGCCTTGGGCCGCCACTCCGAGGCTGTAGAGGCGTTACTGGCGGCTCGGGCAAAAGACCCAAAAAATCCGGAGTATGAGCAGGCATTAGCTAGTCTGCTGAAACAACTCAACCGGACGGAAGTAGCCGCAGCTCCGCTGTCATCTGAAAGGGCCACCTCCGTCGCGACTCCACGTGAATCCACGGCAGATTCTGCCTCCTTTCCGTACCCGCTACCCCACCCGGGTTGGGGAGGGAGCTCCGATAGTTCCTATCTTCGCTAGCTCGTAAAAATGGCTGAATCGTTAATCGGGAAAGATTTCACAAACCCGTTTCCTTCCAACTCGGTCACCCTTCGGCAACACCGTTATTGCGTCCAGCCCGCAATTGTCTTTTCTGACGCTGGCTCGGTTGAGCCCGGGTGGGATTTGCCCACTCACCCCTGGGATAAATGAGCCGCATCGCAAAAGTGAACTGTATCTGATAATTGTGCCCGCCACCTTTCAAAGACACCCCAGGGACTTTCAGGCTTAGACCCACTATTCGGCAGGCATAACACGTTTGTTCTTCTCGGATATGCTCTTCATGGATGACAATTTGAGTTTGATCTGGAGATTCTCTCTGCTTCGATTATTCACCGATCCCGGAGAGCAGTCTTTTGAAGTCCCGAACGATTGCACCGGGCCAAAGAACGGAGTATACTAATTGTTCTTGACCGACCCGGGAACAGTTTCGGCAGGTGTCGGCCGATGGGCTTTCGACGGATGCAATGGCGGAGGAAGGCCTTTGTGCGTGGGGCTTTCCCTCGCGGCGGACTTGCCGGGTATCACGAGGTACCCGCGGCTCGCCGATTGCTGGGTTATTAGTTGCAGGCTAAAGGATCTGTTTGCCAGGCGGATGGGAGTATCTAGCCTCGCGGTAAGTTGAGCGGGTCGTGAATTCGGGAAGATCTGAATAAAAAGGCACGGCAAAATCCGTAAGAAACTCGGTCGAAAGTCGGAAGGCCGGATAAACCTGTGCCCCCACGAAGCATGATCGGAATTTCGGCGTGCACATCTCGGGAAACCCGAGCTAACAGAATGTCTGGGGAAAAAATCATGCAGCACGGCCAAACATCACGAAGAGACTGGCTGACGCAAGTGGCGGGAACGGTCGCAGCAGGAACAATAGCAACTCAATTTGTGGCCCAGGCGAGTGTTGGTTCGCAGGGGGTAGCACCTTCCCGAAAGGCTCCGCCTTTCCGTTTAGGATTGGCCTCATACACGTTTCGAAAATTTCCCCGGGAACAAGCCTTGGCGATGACCCGCCAGTTGGGGCTCGAGTATATCTGCTTTAAGGACTTTCACCTTCCCCTCGATGCCAGCGATGAGGAAATTGCCCGGGCTAAGGAAGACGTGGCGAAATTCGGGTTAAAGCTATATGCGGGCGGGGTAATTACTTTGGGCACTCCGGAGCAGGTCGAGCAAGCATTTCGGTATGCAAGTAAAGCCGAGATGGGTCTCATCATCGGAGTACCTCGCCCGGAAGTAATCGATTTGGTCGAGGAAAAAATCCAGCAGACGGGCATTGGAGTGGCGATCCATAATCACGGGCCTGAGGACAGGCTTTACCCAACACCTTACGAGGCTTATGAGCGGATTCGAAATCGGGACAAGCGATTCGGTTTGTGCATCGATATCGGACATACGATTCGTGCGGGAGTGAATCCGGCCAAGGCGGCTCGTGAGCTTGCTGATAGGGTTTTGGATGTCCACATTAAGGATGAGACAGAGGCAGCTCCTAAAGGCCGGACAATCGAGATCGGAAGGGGTATTATTGACATCCCGGAATTTCTTACTGCGTTGATTGAAATCAATTTTCCCGGTGTGGTTTCCTTCGAGTTTGAAAAAGATCCTGATCAGCCCTTGGTGGGGTTAGCTGAGTCCGTAGGTTATGTTCGAGGGGTATTGCACACCCTTTTGCGTTCGTAACGCTGGCCTTTGACAGAGTTCGGGAAGGGGGAGTCCCGGGGGCTCAGCCGGAATTCTCGGCGGAAGGGAGGATGCTTAACGAGAGAATTTCGCCAGGTGTTTGAATCTGTTGCCCGGTTGAAGAGCTTTCGGCCACCTTGCCTCCGGGCTGGGAACGGAGCGAATCGTTTGTGCGGGGAGCGGCCTCCAGAAGAGCTGTCGGGCACCTTGGGATAGTCACCGAGCAGGATGAAGGCCCATTTGGGATTCAGGATCGGGGGAAAGCTTGAAATACTTGGGCTGACAAATTTCTGCTAATCCACCGTCAAAATTTGCTCCGGAGTTTGACCAAGAGAGGAAACCTCTCCGGAAAAGCCAGGACAGAAGCGTGGTTGGGGGTGAGAACGGCCGATAACAGGTATGGCGAGCCTCAAGGTAGCTCGTTCGAGGGGCGGGGAGTTGGTTTTGCAACTAATATTTGTGGGGCAGGTTTTCGGCTTCTCCCCAAGTCAGGCAATTAAATGGGGGATGGATGGCAGCAGGGCTTGCCTCAGAGCGTAAAATCCTGACTGGAATTGTCCAGTTGGAACTTAAGCCCTGCGTGGTAAGAAAGCCTCCCCATCCGCCCCTTGCCCTCCGCGATAGACAGAATTGAAGGGTTAGGGGCCGAAGGGTGGGGATGCTTTCCCACACTCCCAGTAGTCCGCGTGGGAAAGTCTCCTCGTTATGCTACCCTTGCTTGTTGCTGAAAGTGTGTGGTGCTCACTAGGCGTATCCCGGGGGTTCGGGGGTAGCTTGTGATCTCATTTGGCGGATCATATGCCACTCCGGAGGAGCCCGGTGTCAAACCTGTGTCCTCCAAGCTACCGCCATTTTTGAAGCAACCCTCGGGTCATCTAACCGTCGGCCTTGGAAGCCTGTGTAGAAACTTTGGTACTTCTGGAAAAAGCGGGAAGGTTTGCTGGACCCAAACTATCCCAGTCCTGACCGGGATTCCTATCTGCTTAGGAGGAACTTCAGGAAAACAGATGTTGTAAGTAGTTAAAAAGTCAGAGGGTCATCAGATTTGCCCGCCGGGTTTTTCTCGAGGGAAGGTGTTGCCCAGCAAGTGGGTGTTGGGCCTGAAAGTTTGGGGCATCTTTATGGGGCAATCTGGAAATAGGGTGGTTGAGCTGAACGAACCTCAAACATTTCGTGGTAGGAGTGCAACGAAAATTCTTAGAGACAGGCAAAAGGCAACCCAAAAAAAGGAGAAGCAGCTTTATGCACGCTTCGGATGTACAGGTACCTACCCTTCCCAGGGATGCAGAACGGCAAGAGTGGCACCGGCTGTTTGCTGAAAAGATGTCCGGAGAACATTTGCAACGGGTATTGGTTCTCGATAACCCGTATTTCGAAGCGTTCTTGGCCGATTGCATCCAACTTTGCAAGCCAGACCGGGTAGAGGTGCTGAACGATTCGCCTGAGGATCGCCAGCGGACCCGGCAAATGGCATTGTTAACCCGTGAGGAAATGCCCCTTGCTACCCCAGGGCACACCTATCATTTCGATGGTCCTCAGGATCAAGGTAGGGACCGCGAGGTCACTAAATACCTTGTCCCAAAGGGGGATTCGCTTTCGAAAGCCCTCAAGCAAATCGACCGCGATGAGGGGCTGGCAGAGATTCGCGGTTTGCTCGACGGAGCAATGAAAGGCCGGACGATGATCGTCCGTTTCATGAGCCTAGGACCGGCGAATTCGGTTTTCAGCATTCCCTGTGTTGAATGCACCGATTCTTGGTACGTTTCGCACAGTTTGGATCTGCTATATCGACCCGGTTATGAGTACTTCAAGAGCCTTGGCAGGGCTAGTAACTTCTTCAAAGTACTTCATTCCGCTGGCAAACTCACAGAGAACATGGTGAGTGCGGAACCAGACAAGAAGCGGATCTACATCGATTACATCACAGAGACGGTGTACTCCGTCAACACCCAGTATGCAGGAAATAGTGTGGGACTTAAGAAACTGGCTTTGCGGCTAACTATCCGCAAGGCGGACCGAGAAGGTTGGTTGGCTGAACACATGTTCCTCATGGGAGTCCGAGGCCCTGGAGGTCGGAAAACTTACTTTGCCGGGGCTTTTCCGAGTGCTTGTGGCAAGACAAGCACCGCGATGTTACCCGGGGAGACGATCCTGGGAGACGACATCGCCTATTTCCGGGCTATTAACGGCGAGTGTCGGGCCGCCAATGCCGAGTCGGGCATCTTCGGGATTATCCAGAATGTGAACGAACGGGATGATCCCGTGATTTGGAAGGTGCTCACCACACCGGGTGAGGTAATCTTCTCTAATGTCCTTGTAAAAGATGGTAAACCGTACTGGTTGGGGATGGGTGTGGAGATTCCGGATGAGGGAATCAATTACACGGGTCATTGGTATCGCGGAAAGAAGGATGAGAACGGCGAGGAAATCCCGCCGGCTCATAAGAATGCTCGTTATGCCGTGGCCCTGCGTGCTCTTGATAACTGTGATCCCGAGTTGGATAACCCCGAAGGAGTTGTCCTAGCTGGGATCATGTACGGAGGGCGAGACCGCCGGGCCTATCTACCCGTGCAGCAGTCTTTCGACTGGGATCACGGGATCATTATGTTCGGGGCGGCTCTAGAGACAGAAACCACTTATGCCATCCTCGAAGCAGAAGGCAAGATGGAAATCAATTTGATGAGCATCCAAGACTTTGTTTCTATACCCTTGGGTCGGTATATCGCCAATAACCTTAATTTTGCCAGGAAATTGGCCAAGCCGCCGATCATCTTTGGTGTTAATTATTTCCTTTGCGACGAGCGGGGTTACGTGAACGAGGTTCGTGACAAACACGTGTGGGTGAAATGGATGGAAAGGCGGGTTCATCGGGAAATGCCTGCCCTCCGGTGCCCCACGGGTTTAATCCCCACGTTTGAAGACCTCCGCGTGCTTTTCCGGGAAGTCCGCGGCAAGGAGTATACCATCGAGGACTATCGGCGGCAGTTCACCCTGCGGATTCCGGAGAACCTGGCGAAGTTGGATCGGGTGGAACGGTTCCATCGGGAAAATGTGCCTGATGCCCCACCCAAACTCTTCGAGGTCTTCGCCGAGCAAAGGGCAAGACTCGAAGAGGCCCGAGCAAAGTTTGGGGATTATGTGGCTCCCGACCGATTCCCACCCGAATGAAATTACTTCGATTCCTGAAACCGCACTGCCTGTCGGGGATCCTTGGGGAATGTGCTTCCGCGACGGAAGCACGGAGGACGTTCCCCGAATATGTTGGACGCCCTGGACAGATCTGGGCAGCGTTGCGGCGGTTCCGACTGCGGGACCTAGGCAAAGTCTTTCGGGCTGGGTGAGTCGTTTAAAGCACGCTTTGATTTGGCGGAAGACATTCCCGCCAAAGGGAGGCGAAATTACCTTCGGCCAGCCTTTCTCGGGGTTAATAGCCCAAGAGAACCTCGCCAAAAGCGGGGATGCTCAGGTTTTTCCGGAAAGTTGAAGCTTTTGGCCTGTTCCCAGCACACGCTCTCCCGGCAGCCCTGCCATTTAGGAATCGCCGTCCGACCCGGGCCAGATAACGATTCTGCTAAGCGACAGCCCACGGGCTTAGGGGTTTTTCCCGAAGCGTGGGCTGGTTTCGTTTTGCGGGTTGGGTCTTTCTAGTCTTGCCGACACCTTGAACCATAAGGTTCTCAAAAGCCCCTCTGAAGAATGCTTTCCATCCAGAAGCTCGACTTTTTATCTTTCTCCTTTCCTCCCCCTAGTTGGGGAAACGTCTTATCCGCCTACCTAGGGAACCTTTCCGGAGAGTTCTTTTGATCTCAGTCTGTGCTGAGTCGTTCTTAAGACCATCCGGAGAAACTTACTACCTTACGCCTCCCGTGGTTCCCAGGGCTTTCTCAGGACCGGAGTTGTCCCCGCTCAAAGTGAACCCCCGCAGTTCTCCGAATCCCCGCGGTGATGTCTCCTTCCTGGGCCTAATTGACACGTCCATTTCGCGTGACTCATACTTTCCGAGGCGGGATTTAAGTAACTAAGGAAAACTGTAGGGAAGTGGGACCGGAAGCCATCGGGATTGACGAAAGGGGAGCATTTCTCGGTGAGGGCCTCCTTCTGAGAGGGGAACATCATTGTATTTCCGGGGGGTATTGGAAGTGCTAGCCGGGGTCTTGCAAACCTAAGTAATTTCCGGGAAAAGCCTTTGGTGCTCGAAGGATACCCGTCTTCGTCGGGGGTGAGGCTGGAGATGTGAGATAAGCTAAGTGTCCGGACGTACAGCGGTTAACTTTTTAACGCTGACATGACACAGGGGGTAGCTTTTATGGCGAAAACCAACGGTGGAAAGGATAGCCTCTTTATTGGAGTGGATATAGGTGGAACAAAGATTCAGGCCACCTTGGCCACCCCGGTGGGCGAGAAGGTGAAGTCGCAGCGGGTTTCCACACCGCGAGAGGGCGGTGCGGACCTGGTAGTGGCGGCCGTGTTGGAAGCTGTGCACGAGGTTTTAAAGGCCGAGAAATTAAAACCTGCCGATATCCAAGGGGTGGGGGTGGGTGTCCCCGGAGTGACGGATTTCCGCCGAGGGGAAGTGATTGTCACCCCGAATATGCCCCTTGGGCGATTTCCGCTCGGCCCTGTGCTCCAGCGGCAACTCGGCATACCTGTATACGTGGAGAACGATTGCAATTTGGGGACGCTCGGCGAGTGCTGGATTGGAGCTGGGGCAGGAGCCCGCAGTGCTTTCGGGATTTTCGTGGGGACCGGAATCGGGGGAGGTTTCGTTCGAAAGCGGAAGATTTGGCGGGGGGCTCGCATGGCGGCAGGGGAGGTCGGCCACATCGTAATGCAAGTTGGAGGCCCAGTATGCGGATGCGGAAATTCAGGATGTCTGGAGGCGTTGGCGAGTCGCTCCGCCGTCGAACGAGATATTCGCCAGGCAATTCAAGCTGGAAGGGAATCCATAGTGAGGGAATGGTTGCAGGAGGGAACGGCCGTCCTTCGCTCTAAGCTGCTTCGGAATGCCCTGGAGGCGGGTGATTCATTGGTTCGGGAAGTAATGCAGCGGGCTGCCGAGTATATTGGGTACGCCTGTTTGACGGTCCGCCATCTATTAGATCCTGAAGTGATTATCCTCGGCGGGGGCGTGATGGAAGCCTGCGGCGAGTTCCTCCTGCCGGTAGTTCAGGATATTGTTGCCCAAGACAAGCTTCCCGGGGCTGGTCCAAGCCGAGGGGTTGTTCCTTCCCTATTAGGGGACGATGCAGTGGTGATGGGAGCGGTAGCCCTAGCGGCCCAGCAGCTAGGCATGAAACCGTTTCGGCAGGCGAGATTGGCCCAGCCAATCTATCCAACCCTAGAGGTTCCGGAGTTTGGGGTAATCCGGGTAAGTGGGAAAACCTACAGTAGCGATATCTACATCTTGGCAGACGGGAGAATCCGAAAACGAAAGAAGAAACTACTTAAGAAGTTTGCGGGAAGTTCCCACTTAGTTACGGTGGACGAAGTTCGGTTTGTTTGCCAGCCGAAGCCAGAGGTTCTATTCGTGGGGATCGGGCATTCTTCTCAAATGGTGCTCGAGTCCGGGGTGGAAGAGTTCCTGGCTTCGTCGGGCATAACGTGTCATCAATTACCTACCCCCAAACTCCCCGGGGCTTTCAATGCGTGCGGCCAGAAAAAGGCCGCTATCGTCCACGTGACTTGTTAGTCCGCGGTCCCGAGTTGCGAAGAGGAGCCCGTTTCCTTCCAGAAGACTTGGATATGTCAGCGGGGGCCCACGGCCAATCGGGCTACCCCTTCGAGGGGCCTCAAAAAGGGGATCTCGAAGGTTAAACATATCACGAGCTTCACAATATGGTAGGATAACACCAGTTTGGGTGGTGAGCTGACTGTCCGGGCAGGATCATAGCCAGCTATTGATGCCTTCCTGGAAAACGAAATCCTTTCGCCACCGTACAGGACTTACCGAAGCGGCCATGCTTCCTAAAATCATTACAAAGGTGGCGTTGCGAGGAGTTGGCAGATATATATTATCCTTGTCGGTTTAGTGATTTATGGCGTGTGCGAGTATGTCGGGTGCCTGGGATAAATTGGTGGGTACAAACCCCCGCCCGGAAAACCCCGGGGCTCGAGGGAGGGGATCCCGGCAAGATCGAATGGGAGTTTCGTCCTGGAAACCTGTGGCGAGCTATTCCTTGAAGGCGAAGAGGTGGGTGTGTTGAAGAGGTTTATCCAGGCGGCTTGAAAAGACGATTCCGATCCTCGACAATAATCTTTCTTCCCCAAATCGGCCCCTCGGGGGAAAGTAACGTGAGAGTTTTGGGACAAACTTACGTTTGGCAGTAAGTCATCTGAAGAAAGGCTGTGACATTTAGTCGGGACCGGTAGGATGGAAACTTTGGAGGCTAAGATTAGAACCGAAACGGGGTCGCAACGGTGTGGGAGGCTCCGCAAGGCGGGGCAGATACCTGCAGTTCTGTATGGGCAGAAGAAGCCGAACATTAATTTGGTGGTTCCGGCTCAGCAACTCGAAGCTGTTATTCGCCACGGGGCTCGGATTGTGCGGCTGACTGGAGACGTGCACGAGGAGGCCCTAATTCGGGAGGTGCAATGGGACGTTTGGGGTTCCAAAATCCTCCACGTGGATTTTACGCGGGTATCTGCCAAGGATAGAGTCCGTGTTACGGTGCAGTTGCACCTGCGGGGAGAAGCCCCAGGGACGAAAGAAGGCGGAGTTGTGGAACAGCTCCTCCACGAGCTCGAATTGGAATGTGAGGTTGCGGAGGTACCCGAGGAAATCTTTGTGAACATCAACGAGTTGGGATTGGGCCAAAGCATCACGGTTGGCCAGCTTCGCCTCCCGAAAAGTGCTGTCCCGCTGGCAGAAAAAGACACAGTAGTGGTTCGGTGTGTAATGCCGGCGGAAGTGCCTGAGGAGGCGGAAGTACCGACGGCTGGTGCTGCTGCCTCTGAGCCGGAATTGATTCGCCGGCGGGAAAAACGGGAGGAAGAGGAGGAGAACGAATAGGATTTGTGTTGGGTTGCCCCGCCGATTCTGGGATGCCGAGGCGGTGCAAGCTGGAAGTGTGATCTTTTGGGGAGGCAGCCCATTAGGTGGCCCAGTAAATACTGTCGTCTTTGAAGATGCCAAAACTCATCGTCGGTTTGGGCAACCCAGGCAAGAAATACGAAGGTACCCGACATAACGTCGGTTTCGAGGTCCTTCGCCGGGTGGTATCCAGCACGCAGGCTGAAGGCCCTCGAGCGAAATTCGAAGGGGATCTCTACGAGGGGCAGTGGGGGGGCACAGAATTGCTTTTGCTTGCTCCGCAAACGTTCATGAATTTGAGCGGCAGGAGTGTCCGTGCGGCAGTCCAGTACTTCCGGCTCCCTTTGAGCGAGGTTTTGGTAATTTGCGATGATTTTAATCTTCCTCTTGGGCGGTTGCGGTTTCGTCCGGGGGGGTCGGCTGGGGGGCAACGAGGACTGCAAAACATAATTGAAGAATTGGGGAGTACGGAGTTTTCCCGACTTCGGATCGGCATCGGTCCGCTTCCGCCGGCGGTAGATTCGGCAGATTTCGTTTTGAGCCGATTTTCCCCGGAAGAAGAACCGATTCTCCGACCGATTCTTGAGACCGCCGCCCGGGGGGTGCTTGACTGGGTGACCTATGGGACTGCCGTCTGCATGGATCGTTATAACGGGCTCCGGTTGGCCGCGGTTCAGATCGATGGTGACAAACGTCCAGATAAGCAGGATGTTTCCTTGGCGAATAAAGAAATAGTGGAAGGGCAGCCCAACCAATAGCCCAGAAACCATAAGAGAAAGGAGGTTTCGCTTGGCACAGCGGATTTACGAGGCACTATTCCTTCTAGATCCCGTTCGGTATGCTCACGATCCGGTGGGCGTTTCAGGGGTGGTAAATCGCCTGATCGAGTCGGCGGGGGGTGAAATTTTGGTCAGCCGACTGTGGGATGAACGAAGGCTGGCTTACCCGATTAAAGGGCATCGGAAGGGGGTATATTGGCTAACTTATTTCCGCCTGGATGGTTCCAAGTTGGCGGAATTACGACGCCAGTGCTATCTCGACTCCAACATCTTGCGGGTCATGATCCTGAGGATCGATCCCCGAATCGCCGATACATTGGTGGAGCATGCCCGCAGCGGTCAAGCGGCTTGGCGGAAAGTGGAGCCGGAAGCTATTCCCGTACCGGCTGATTTGGACGAGGAAGAAGGCCTCGGGGGAGAATTCGAGGAGGAAGATGTTGAGGAATTCCCCGTGCTTGAGGAGGAAATGGAATAGAACGCCCCGGCCGAATCCGCCAGGGTGTGTGTGCATCCAGGTGTGGTTGGGGTGTCGGCAGGGGATATTGGATTACACTTGGGCGGAGGAGGATGGTGGGTTAGGGTAACCCCCAGGGGGAGAGGTAGAGATGGCCAGTTTCAACCGGGTAATCTTGTTGGGAAATCTGACCCGCGATCCAGAAATTCGCTATACCCCAAGCGGTACCCCCGTGATGGATATCGGCTTGGCCGTCAACGACCGGCGGCGGAATCAAAATGGCGAATGGGTTGAAGAGCCGGTCTTTGTGGATGTGACCTTATGGGGAAGAACTGCAGAGATTGCTAGTGAGTACTTAAGCAAAGGTTCCCCGGTGCTGATCGAAGGGCGGCTTAAGCTGGACACCTGGGAAACAAGCGACGGGCAGCGGCGGTCCAAGCTGCGGGTTGTGGCTGAGCGAATGCAGATGCTCGGACGTGCAGCCGGGGCGGAACCTCCGCCTGTGGTTGAGGATCGGGCGGAACCCCCGGCGGCTGAAAGTCCCCGAGATTATGCCGAAGAAGCACCGCCTTTTGATGACCTTCCGTTTTAGCGGTGGGGGACGGATGGAGGAGGAATTCGTGAGTGCTGCTCTTCTTGGCTCGGAGGGTCGATTTGACGCTCTGAACATTAGTTACCGTTTGCGATTAAGAGGAAAGGGATTAATCCTCTCGGCGGGGTTGACCACTTAGGCGAGAAACTCTGAAGTTCTAGCGGGCTCGCTACTTTCTGGAATATCGGAGGAAAGGCTTAATCATGGGGAAAACTAAGTCGAAAAGTAGAAAGATGCGTCGCCTCCCTGTTGGGCCCAATGGCGGAGTCCAGGTACTATTGGTCCATCCCGTGGAGAATTTGGGGCAACCCGGGGACATCGTGGAAGTCAAGCGGGGGTATGCGAATAACTACCTTCTTCCTCGTGGGTTGGCCACCATCGCCACCGAATACCATAAGCGGATGGTGGAAAAGTACAAGTTACGGTTGCTTCAGGTACAAGAAGCCCGCTTGGCTGTCCGTAAGGCTTTGGCTCAACAGCTTGCCCAGCAAAGTTTCACGGTTGAGGTGAATGCCACAGAAGAGGGCCATCTATACGGGTCGGTGGGAAAGAACGATATTGTGGCGGCATTGAAGGCAGCAGGGGTGACCCAGATTACCCCAGATCAAGTGATGTTAGAGGGGGCAATTAAAGAACTAGGGCTTTATTCTGTGAAATTAAATCTTGGTATGGGGGTCGAAACTGAGATAAAGCTTTGGGTAGTGCCGATCACCACCTCCGAGGAGTATAAGGGTTCAAAAAAAGAGAAGGACAAAAGTAAGTAGTCTCAAGCTGTTTCATCTCGGTTTTAGTGTGGAGGCTACTTGCGGGAAACGCCCCGATTGGTAGTTAAGGGCAGGGTAAGACAGATGAAAGGCCCGGAATTCAAGAAGCCACGCTCGGCGTGGCTTCTTTTATTTTGGGTTCAGCCGATCTTGACCGCGGAATGGGCCGGAATGGGGGAAGTTTCGTTGGTAACAATCCGCTTGTGATGTGTGTACAAATGATCCAACGGGTTATTTTCTTTGCCTTTCTGACCTCGGCCGCCTTTACCTTAACGCCAAGCTTCGGCAATTTTTAGGACATGGTGGCCTTCTTTCGTATCGGGGGTGTGGTCGCTTTTTTCGGGAGACGGCGTGGGCTGCAGGCCAGGAAAAGGTCACCCCTTATGAGTTAACCAAGCAGATAGGTCAAGTCAGAAATGTATGGTTGTTTTGGGTAACCCAGGAAAGTGGGTGAGAACACATGAAAAGGGGGATATGGTTTACTTCGATTTCCGGTGGGAAAAGCCAGGAAGCACCCCCCACAGGGGTGGGAATTGAAAAGGCCCTTAACCATTGCCCCTGATTTTCAAACCGGAGAACCTTCCTTCTAAACCAAGCCCCTTTGGTAGCGACAAGAACTTTGCGGCACAAAACTTCCGGTTTTCTGCCGCCTAGGCGGATGATTAAAGGCGAAACTTTTTTGGACGGGCTTCCAAAGCAGCAATTTTTTCGGTTAAAATTGTTGTAGAAGCAAAAAGCGCGGAAGCAGAGGTCGGCACGGAGGAATCGTCAAAAGGTTGGTGCGACTTTACCCGTGGAGCAATTACCATGCACCGGAGATGTGGGAGGCTATCGCGGCGGCGGGTTTTGGGCACCGGGGTGACTTTAGGCTTCGGTTTAATTCTTGAACGTAGCAGTGTCACTTTAAACAGTTGGGCTCAACAACCTCAGGGAGGCACGAAGATGGCATTCACTCAACCCCCACTGCCGTATGCGATGAACGCGTTGGTGCCTTATCTTTCGGAAGAGCAGTTGATGTTTCATTACAGCAAGCACCACGCGGCTTACTTTCGGAACCTCAACAATCTAGTGGAGGGCAAACCGGAGGCCCAAATGTCCCTTCGCGAGGTTGTTAAACGTAGCACGGGATCGATTTTTAACAATGCCGGTCAGGCCTGGAACCATACGTTTTACTGGTATTGCATGGATCCCAAGGGCGGCGGTCAGCCGGAGGGAGAGCTTGCAGAGGCAATCGCCCGAGATTTCGGCAGTTTTGCGGATTTCAAGAAAGCTTTTTCGGATGCCGCTGTCGCCTTGTTCGGATCCGGGTGGGCATGGCTGGCAGCTGACGCGAACGGTCGACTGAGCATTATGGCTCTCTCAAATGCCGATACACCGCTGAAGTACGACAAAGAGCCTATCCTAACTATTGATGTTTGGGAGCACGCTTATTACATCGATTACCGTAACGAGCGGGTGAGATTCGTTCAAGGCTTTTGGGATGTCGTCAATTGGCAGTTCGCCGCAGCCCGGTACAGGGAACGAAATAACCCTGCATGGTAGAGCCTGTTATTCGGTGAGGGGTAGCTCGCTCAAGCCGTTGTTTTTTCACGATAAGGCGGCCTGCGATTCGGGCTGACCAATACGTAACGTCGTTTTCGAATCCAACGCCTGGGGGCCGTCGAATTCAGAACGTTCTCCCGGGAATAATTTCTCGGGGAAAAGCCCTCGGATAACCGGCGTGTTTGGGGAGGCCCACTTGGCTTCGGTACATCCATCTGCTAAACTTTTTCGGAGGACCCGAAGGAGATTCGGATTTCTGGGAGGGTCAGCGGCCTCCCCAGACGGGCTAGTATAGATTTGGGTTCGGAACAATTTGATTTAACACCGCTCTCCAGATGATCTTCGGTCCACAGGCCCCAAGCTTTCGGCAAGTCCCGAAAGTCTACCCCTTAATCGGCGGGGTGGTGGGGATTATTATTATCCCCTTGTTGGGGGCCTGAGGACCGGGGTTTCCCTAGCGAAGTTCCTACCCGAAGAAAAATCCCCTCAGGCCCCTAAAAAGGCCTGAGGGGTTTTTGTTGGTGTTTTTGTCCGCCTTACGGGGGCCTTAACGGAAGGAGGACTTGGAGAGACTACCTCGTACAAACTAGTCAACGGAGAGTGGTATCGGTGCTAACGAGAAAACTCGAATCGCAGTCGTCCCGGACATGGGCATCGCTACACGTTATTTCTCGCCTTATTTCGTCGGAATGAGGTGGCTTGGAATTTCCCGGAGGTTTCCGATTAGCTTTCTATGAAAAGCCGATATGAGGGTCAAGTTCCGTTCCGTCGAGAGATCACAAAGAAAGGGTTCTGTATCCTGAGGTCTCAGTGGACGGGAGATAGTTGGTGAAAAAAGTGACTATTGATGATGTGCAAAGATTTCAAGGGTTTGGAAGGTTAAGAGAGCTGGGCAAGTAGAGAAATTCGGAGAGTAGACAGGAAAGAGGATACGAGGAAGGGCGTTCACCCGGTTGTTCGGACGACGAATTATATCTCAATGCCAAATTGCCCACTTGAGTTTTTTTCCGGAAATAGCTTTCGCAATCTGGGAAAAAGGTAGGTAACTTCGGGAGAGCGAGGATCTCGATGGATTCCAGAAAATCAGCTTCAGAAAGCCACTTGGGGGAACCGAGCCATCCTCCCCGCCGTCGGGTCTTTGTGTATGACACCACCTTGCGGGATGGTTCCCAAGGTGAAGGGGTTAACTTTTCCTTGCGGGACAAAATCCTTCTGACAAAGAGACTCATCGCGTTGGGATTTGATTACATCGAAGGCGGCTACCCTGCTTCCAACGAAAAAGATTACCAGTACTTCCAAGAAGTCCGGCAACTTGACGCCGGGGGAAGTCAAATCTGTGCGTTTGGAATGACCCGGAGAAAAAATCTTGCGGTCGAAGACGACCCGGCGATTCGGACGCTTTTAGAATGTCACCTTGGATTGGTCACCATCGTGGGAAAGGCGTCAGCTTTCCATGTTACCAGAATTTTGCAAACATCCCTAGAGGAAAATCTTTCGATGGTGTCCGATACCATCCGTTACCTCCGAGAGCAGGGTTGTCGAGTGTTTTTTGACGCCGAGCATTTTTTTGACGGTTGGAAAGAGGACGCAGATTACACGTGGGAGGTTGTGAAGACGGCGGCAGAGGCGGGAGCGGAAGTTATAGTCCTTTGCGACACGAATGGAGGAAGCTTACCTGAAGAGATAGGAGGGATCACTCGCGAGGTGGTCTCTCGGTTGTGGGTGCCCGTCGGCATTCATTGTCATAATGATGGGGACTTGGCGGTTGCGAACACTTTGGCTGCCGTGGACGCGGGGGCCGTTCAGGTCCAAGGAACCATCAATGGCATCGGCGAAAGGTGTGGCAATGCGGATCTCATTTCGGTGGTAGCGAATTTAGCTTTCAAAAAAGGGGATCGGTACGAGGTATTATCACCAGCGGCAATAAGGCAGTTTACAGATCTTTCCCGTTTCGTGTACGAATTAGCGAATTTGAACCTGCGTCCTCAGCAGCCCTTTGTGGGAAGAAGTGCTTTTGCCCATAAAGGCGGCATGCACGTAAGTGGAGTGAACCGGGATACTCGGGCCTACGAACACATTGATCCGGCTTGGGTGGGCAATGAGCGAAGGATCCTGGTGAGTGAGCTATCCGGCCGGTCCAACATAATTGCCCGGATCCGAAAGTACCGGCTCCAAAACGAGGCCGAGCTTGCTGAAAAGATACTGGCAGCGGTGGTGGCTAAGGAAGCGGAGGGATATCAATTTGAGGCAGCCGATGGTTCCTTCGATTTGCTGGTTCGGCGGTGTGCGGGATTGTTCCAACCCCATTTCCGTCGGCTAAATTATCACGTTGATATCCGACCGGATTTTGTAGAGGGCTTGAAAACGGAGGCCACCGTCGAATTGGAGGTGGGAGGGGAGGTGGAGCATGTGGTAGCCAAGGGGGACGGCCCAGTGGATGCCCTCGACCGAGCATTCCGAAAGGCATTGTTGAAGAAATATCCGAATTTGGCAGAAATGAACTTGGTGGATTACAAGGTGCGGGTGATAAACTTCGAAGCTCATACGGCAGCTCGGGTCCGGGTGCTGATTGAGAGTCAGGATCAAGATGAGGTGTGGGGGACGGTGGGCGTCAATGAAAATATCATCGAGGCTAGCCTCTTGGCTTTAATGGAAAGTTACGAGTACAAGCTTTGCAAAGACGAGGACCGGATGAAAAATGGCCAAATCTCCGGAGAGAACCGGTCCCCTGAAATGGAACGCGAAGATTCGAGGGGGAACTTCGTTCCGGGAGGGGACCGAGTGGGATCCAAGACCTGAGAGGCTATGAAGCTTAAGGATTTCCGTGGTCTTTCATTTTTTTAGGAGTACTAGGAGTACTTGGCCGGACCGGGAGCAAGTATGGGGTGGCATGGGGCCCTCGGTCCCTCGAACATGCTGGGGGGGACATTTGGAATCCGGTCCTTCATCTGCGGAGCTAAAGGGTGCATGTTTGGAGCGAACTGAGGTAACCAGTTCCGGTTTGGTGGGTTTCTTCTGCGTTTTCAAATGCCATATTGGGTGTCGGTGAGAATTGGGCCTCGGGTATGATCGACCTTCCGAAGGTATACGAGCATAAGCCGGTAGAACAGCGTTGGTACCGCTTTTGGGAAGAGAAAGGTTATTTCCATAGTGAGCCTAATCCCAACAAGAAGCCTTACACGATCGTGATTCCTCCTCCGAACGTGACGGGGGCACTGCACTTGGGGCATGCCCTTAATAACACGCTTCAGGATATTTTGATTCGCCGCAAGCGGATGGAGGGTTACGAGACATTATGGGTACCTGGGACGGATCACGCAGGTATAGCCACTCAAGCGGTGGTCGAACGGCGGATCTGGCAGGAGGAGAGGAAAACCCGGCACGAGTTGGGGCGGGCCGAGCTGGTGCGAAGAATCTGGGCCTGGAAGGATGAGTATGAGAATCGAATCCTAACCCAACTGAAACAAATGGGCTGTAGCTGTGATTGGGCCCGGACCCGATTCACCCTTGATCCGATTTGTACTCGGGCAGTCCGGCATACTTTTTTCCGGCTTTTTAAAGAGGGCCTGATTTACCGCGGCAAGCGGTTAGTCAATTGGGATACCACGCTTCAGACGGTAATTAGTGACGACGAGGTGTTTCATGAGACTGTGCCGGGGCATTTTTGGTATTTTCGCTACCCGGTGATTGACCCCCGGCCGGGCGAGCCGGCGTTTGTTACGGTTGCGACGACCCGGCCGGAGACCATGCTCGGCGATACAGCGGTAGCTGTACATCCGTTCCCAGCCCGAGCTTTGGAAGAGGCAGCGGCAGAGTTAGAGCGAAAGTTGGCCCGAACGGCGGGAAAAGAACGGCAAGAGCTGGAAGCGGAGCTTGCGGAAATCCGGCGGAGACAAAAAGAGTTGTTGCCGCTGTTGATTCGGCTCCGAGACATGGCCTCCGATGGCCGGAAGGTTCTTCTCCCCTTGGTCCATCGCGAAATCCCCTTGATTTTGGACGAGTGGGCAAAACCCGAACTGGGCACGGGGTGTGTGAAAATTACTCCCGCCCACGATCCAAACGACTATGAAGTGGGACGTCGGCACGGATTGCCCATGATCAATATCCTCAATCCGGATGGAACCCTGAACGAAAATGCCGGGCCTTACCGCGGCCAGACGATTATGGAGGCCCGCGAGAATGTCGTCCGGGATATGGAAGCCCAGGGGCTATTGGAAAAAGTCGAGGAACGGATGATTGAGTTGGCTCATTCGGACCGCTCGAAAACCCCGATTGAGCCTTTGCTTACCGACCAGTGGTTCATCGCCATGAAAGACCTCGCCCAAATGGCGATGGATGCGGTAATTGATGGCCGCGTCAAAATCATCCCGCCACGCTATGCAAAAAGCTATCTCGATTGGCTGAGCGAAAAACGGGATTGGCCTATTAGCAGACAGTTGTGGTGGGGGCATCAAATTCCGATTTGGTACTGTAAAACGGCTACGGAATCGGAGATCGAGAAGGCCTTTGCCGGCCGGGAGGACGTCGCTTGGCGGTGGGACCCCGAAGGAGAACAGTGGCTGATTTGTGTTCGCGAAGGGGATCTTCCGGAGGATGCGATCCCGGGGCATCAGCTTCGGCGAGAAGAAGACGTATTGGACACGTGGTTTAGCTCGGCCCTTTGGCCCCACTCTACTCTTGGTTGGCCGGATGATACCCCGGAAATGCGTTACTATTATCCGACCAGCACTTTGGTAACCAGCCGGGATATTATCACCCTCTGGGTGGCCCGGATGGTGATTGCGGGTCTTCATAACGTTGGGGAAGTGCCTTTCCGAGAGGTTTACATCCACCCAAAAATCCTGGATGCCTACGGAGAAGGCATGTCCAAATCGAAGGGCAATGGGGTGGATCCCGTAGATGTGATGGAGAAGTTCGGAGCAGATGCCCTGCGGTTTGCCCTTGCTTACCTCACCACGGAGACTCAGGACATCCGGATGCCGGTGGATTTCGAGTGTCCCCATTGCCACCGCTTTATTGAACAAACGCGGGAAAACCGGATTCTACCGCGAATCCGCTGTCCCCATTGCCAAAAGGATTTTGCCACTCAATGGGCGGAAAAGCCCGAGGATAAAGCTCTTCCACGAGCCCTGGTTGTCAGCGAACGGTTTGAGGTGGCAAGGAACTTTTGTAACAAGCTCTGGAATGTAGCTCGATTTACGTTGATGAATTTGGAGGGGTACACTCCGGCACCGGTGCGAGCGGAAGAGCTAGCCCTTGAGGACCGGTGGATTTTAAGTCGGCTTGCTGCAGTTACCGACGAGGTCAATACCGCTTTAGATCAATACCGATTCGCTGATGCTGCTCGGCTGTTGTACACGTTCTCCTGGGACGAATTTTGCAGCTTCTATGTGGAAATGGTCAAAACTCGGCTCCAAGAACCTCGAGGCCGAGCAATAGCTCAGCGGGTGCTAGTGTGGGTTTTAGATAACCTTATCCGGCTGCTTCATCCCATCGTACCCTTTGTTACCGAGGAAATTTGGCAACATCTTGCGAAACTGGCACCGGTGCGGGGATTGGACCGGCCGGAACCGGCCGCGGAAAGTATCATGATCGCCACTTGGCCGACGGCCGACCGTCGGTGGGTGGATTCAGAGGTGGAATCCCAATTCCGGGTATTTCAAGAGGTTCTTCGCACCGTTCGCGACATTCGGAGCCGGCAGAACGTGCCACCCCGGCAGGAGGTGCAATTCAGGGTGCAATGTGATGAAGAAACAGCCCGGCTGCTCCGGCCGATGGTGCCCTATTTTTTGAGCATGGCAAAGGCTAGCTTGGTGGCGGCCGGCCCTGACGTCACTCCGCCGCCCTTGGCTGCCCACGGAACCTCCCTCGGCCTAGAGGTGTACGTCGATTTAGCTAACCTTATAGATGCCGAGGCAGAAATCCGCAGGAAACGGCAGGAATTGGCTCGTTTGGAGCAGATGATCGAAAAGAAACGTCAGAAACTCACGGATCCAAACTTCTTGGAACGAGCCCCATCAGAGGTGGTCGAACGCGAGCGGAGTTCCCTCGGCCAGCTGGAAGAGCAATATGCATTGGCAACGGCAGCTCTGAACCGGTTACTCCAGTACCAAGCCCAAACGTCTTAACCCGGAATTACAGGCTAAACGCCAAGAGGGATATGAACTTGCAAATCCCAGCCACTGTTCCTCAGTGCTGGTATCCTCGGGAGATGTTCTTCGTGAGATAATTCGGTTGATCGAGCGGACCGTCAAACTTCGGATAGGCGGAAAGTGCGTAGGTCTCTTCGGGACTCAGGGAAAGAGATCGAGCGGAGGGTAGGGGAAGCTTGCGAAGGCGGGCAGGGTAGGGGGAACCTGGTGGTTGTTGTAGCCCGTCAAGGCGGGGGAACCTTTCTGGATCACTCTTCCCATTTCGGCTCTGCTTTTAATCTGGCACCGCGTCCGTTTCTTATCTTGTGAAAGTACAGGGTGAGGTTTCCTTTGCTGTTTTCCCCTTCGCGGTTGGAGATAAGCCCACAAGTTTGCCAAAGTCTTCAGCCTTGGGGAGGTGGAAATGTGAGCTGAAGTTTGGGGATGATCGGTAATGAGGAGCCGGAAAAAAGCATATGTCGAGTGGGCATGTCGGCTTTCCCGCGTTGGAGCTTCTGCGGTGAAGGGGTCTTCGTGGAACTTGTCCCCAGCGTGGGCCAGGTTTATAATGAGGCGTGGAGGGTGTCGATATGGGGGACATTACCCGGTCAAAACTTGCTCGAACGATCGTTTTGACCGGATATATTGTTGCCCTTGTCACAGTAAGTCTTGTCCACAATCATGCGGAGATTCTTCATCCCCTTTGTCTATGTCCTCCCGTCGCAAATCCTACTCCTTGCGGTAAATTAAATTGGACCGGGTCGACGGTTAAGCCATTTTTCTGTGGTTCGGGCCCCGAATGTGTTGTTTTAGCAGGCGGTGACAATTGCGTCGCATCGGCGGCGAATTTGACCGCAGGGAGGAGGTCTCAACCCGCTACAATTCTTCATTCGAGTTACTGCCCGAGTTGTGACTTTCTCAGTATAAAAATTCTCGTAAGCGGGTGTGATTTAGGGATAGTCACAAATCGGGCCGGTTGGCGGGAACGAGGTAGCGACTACGTCGCACCTTACCCGCTGCGGTTAGAACCTTGCCGTGTTCGTTCTCCTCCGGTAGCCGAGCTTGTCTGAAGATTTGACTAATTAGGCCGGAAGTGGTCACGGTGTCACTTTTGAGCCGGAATTGCTCTCCCATCCAGTTCCTAGCCGGAATAGCCCCACTGTGCAAAGAAAGAATCTGGAGAGTTTCTGCCGGCTAGAAAATACCGGTTGAAAAACACCGGTTTAGCGTTGGGTTTCTTCCGGTCCTTTATCCCCAAACTCCGGTTCTGAAAGCCTTGCCACTTCCTCGCCGATTCCTTTCGCCAAGCAGGCTATCAGCTAGTAGTTGGCTCTTGCGGGGCCCCCGAATCTTTAGCTGAGAACACCTGTTCATTCCGTGTAATCTTCGGAAGTGGTGTACTTTTGTGCTAAGTTCCGTCTGTACCTGATGGGCCCACTTCCTCGAGCGTTCCATGCAAAAAGACTTTACCGGAACTTTAATCCTGACAGGTGGCCATCTTGGTGCTAAGAAAGGGAGTCCGGAGAAACTTTCTTGGACAACCAGTTTGGAGGTTCGGAGATGAGAGCGACCCGTCATAAAAGTCGGTATTTGTACAAGTGTTCCCAAGGTTTTACGTTGGTTGAGCTCTTGGTCGTGATTGCGATTATCGGGATTCTGATAGGCCTCCTGCTTCCCGCGGTACAAGCTGCTCGGGAGGCAGCCCGAAGGGCTCACTGTTCGAATAATCTAAAGCAGATCGGTTTGGCTCTTCACCTCTATCACGATGTACACCGGACCATGCCGTCAGCCTGGGTCGGAGTGGACCCAGCAGCACCTTATCGACCGTACACTTCCGGCCCCACCGGTTGGGGTTGGGGAGCCGTCATCCTGCCTTTCTTGGAACAAGCTAATGTGGAAAAAAATTTCATCGATTATCGAAGTTGGGTAACCGATCCACATCACGAAAAAGCCAGGTTGGTGAAACTGCCAATCTACCGATGTCCCTCGGATATCGGGAAAGATCATTTCGATTTACATGATTTGGGCCACGATCATGATGATGACCACGGACACCATGAGCACTTGGAGTTTGCCACTTCGAATTATGTGGCATGTTTCGGTCCGGAAGACCTGCATATTTGTCATGACCTTCCTGTGGGTATACAGTGCCGGGGAAGTGGGGTGTTCTTCCACAACAGCTTTGTTCGGTTAGCGGAAGTAACCGACGGATTGAGTCAAACCATTGTGGTGGGCGAAAGGGCTTCGGACCGGGGGTATGCGACTTGGGTAGGTTCTCCTCCCGGAGACGAATGTTTTCCCGCGATGATTTTGGGAAGCACCGAGATGCCTTTGAATTACCGTGGACCGCACGCCCACGGCTTCTCTAGCTTCCATCCTGGGGGAGCGAATTTTCTCCTAGGAGATGGCTCCGTGCGATTTTTCGGTCAGACTATGGAGCTGGTTGTCTATCGAGCCATGAGCACACGTGCTGGGGGAGAGGCCGCTCAGCCTTGAAGGGGAAGTAAACCCTCGGGAACTTTGGTCATACAGTCGCAGTTTCCGCTCCCTCCTTAAACTGCCAAGGGGGTAGCCTGGCTTCCTAGAATCGCCGTAGAGCCTGAAAGGGGTTATCTCCGGGGGGGCGAACAGGTTGTTTGGCTCGTAGCCAGTTGTTGAGGTTGGGCACTTTTAGGGTTTTTGGAGCTGCGGAGATTTCCAAACGGTCCACTCCGGTTCCCCGAGCCCTGGGCCAGGCACGCGGAGCACGAGAAGATCCAGAGCAAGCGACTAGGACGGTGCCTGCAGTTCCGCTAAATGGCGGAATCCGAGGCCAGGACCTGAAAGTATCCCTGTTTCTACCGTTCCATCAGTGATCCGGAACATTCCCGGATAAACGTCTTCCCAGCCTCGGTTGGCTGCGGGACAATACTGTCGGGCGTTGCCCTCAATGGCGGCTACACCAGGAATTCGAGCCGATAAACTCGCGGAATGAAGGAACGAAGCCCCCGGGCAAGTTAGGTCCTGGACACAAAGGAACATTTGATACTTTTGTGCGGCGGCAGCCGCCAAGAGTGCCTCGCTATGGCCCTTGCAAGCTTTAAGGGCCACGCCAGAATAGCCAAGTTCACGTGCTAAAAGCAAGCTCTCGAAATCCACCAGCGACTCGTCGATTACCACCGGTTTTAGTTTAGCGGCTTCATGCATCCGATTCTCCGGATGGGCAGCTAAGTCGCGATGGGTAGGTTGCTCGATGTATTGGAGACGTTGATATGCCGCAGGTGATCGTTCCTTCACCTTGGACAAAAAGTCCAACACGTATTCCACGTTCTGGCATCGCTCGTTAAAGTCGGCAGAATACCACCAGCTTGTGCAACCGCGGCGTTCCTGAACTTCAGCAGCAACTTTTTCTACCGCCAGCATCCTTTCTACATCCCAAGCGAGGTCATCGCCGGCCAGCTTCACTTTAAGATGGGTAAGACCGTTGTAGAGAATCCATTCGTCAAGGCTCTCCGGAAGTCCATCCCCTATGCGTTCCTTCACCTCGCTTGGCGAAAGGGGATCAAGCGCGCCGACCAGGTGATAGAGGGGCATTCGCGGTTTTGGCTCGCGAAGTGTATATCGATCCAGATATTCGCCGGCAAAATCTTCGTTCAAAAAGTATGCGAGGTCCTGCGAAACGAATTCCGGTCCTAGGAGGTTATACGAATTTTGCCCCAGGGCTTTTCCGTGAGCATCGAATAAAGCCGCCTCCACGGGGCTAGCAGCAACAAGCTGGGCCAGTCGTGGAATCGGTTCCGAAAGGCCGAAATCCCTTTCCACCTGTTGAGCAAGAGCTCCATAACGCCGGGCCAGTTCCTGAGCAATTTCTAAAGGATGGCCTTCCCCGCGATATCGGCTTGCCTCCTCCGCCACCCGTGTGGCTAACGCGATCATTGCTTCCAGAGTCCTTTCCGAAGGAACTCGGGTAGAAGGCCAAGCCCAGATATTGCCCATGGGCATCGACCCATAACCCAGGCCCCGCATTCCTGAGCGGGTTTCCACAAGAATGCTTACGTCAAAGATCACTGCGTCCGTGACCACCCGGCCCCCAAACTTCACCGGAGCCCTGTAACGAAACTGCTGGGTGGCATAGCTAACTTCTAGAATTCGGATGTCCGTAGGCTTAGGCATTGGTAAGATCCTTTACCTGCTACCTGCAATCTTTTCCCAGGAAAGATGAGTGAAAGTATTCGGGTTGCACAATCTGCCCATCTTATCCTACCTTGAGGGGACATCCCACAGCCGTTCCAAGATGAATTGCAGCATGTTGCCCGAACCTCCTTGTAGCACCAACCTACCAAAAGGGTAGACTTCTTTCCCTATGCTGTTACCCTACCTTTTTGAAAATCAGCCTGTCACCCGCACTGGGAAGAGCACTCTTCCAGATAAAGGAGCTTTCCAACCCTGCTGCCCTTAGGCTCAAAGGAGTTTCTTCCGCACGGCCCACACGGCTGCTTGGGTTCGATCGGTGACCCCTAGCTTGCGAAGAATGTGTTGGACGTGTTCCTTAACTGTTTCGTAGCTGATATGCATCGCTTCCGCAATTTCCTTGTTCGTCAGCCCATTGGCCAGATGACGAAGCACCTCGAATTCTCGCTGGGTCAGGGGGACGTCCACGTCGGCGGTTACCCGCGGGGTAGCCAATGCCCCGGTAATTCGCCGTAGCTCATCTCGTGTCCAAACGGTTTCCTTGTTTGCTGCACGACGGATTGTTTCGATCAATTTTTCGCGGCTGCAATCTTTCAGCAAGAAGCCACTTGCTCCGAGGGCCACCGCCCGGGCCATGTAACTCGGATTGTCATAATTCGAAAGCATAACCACAGGCAAATCGGGGTGAGTCAGCTTGATCCGAGCAAGAGCATTCAGGCCATCCCCTTCCGGCATTCTCACGTCCAGCAGCACCACATCCACGGGGTGTTGAGCTACGTAGTTGACTGCTGCTTCGCCTGTGGTTACCTCTCCCACCACTTCGATTTCCGTATCGGCCAGTAAGGTCTTCAGTCCGGTACGAACCACTTCGTGATCGTCTGCGATAAGAAGACGGATTTTCCGCTTTTCCGCTGGTGTCATCCCGTTACTCCTTTCTCCTGACACGTGCCAAATCTGAACACCAATACAACAAGCCCCGGAAATTCTGAGGGCTTTTCTTCTTTCCCGACCGTCCTCAGCCCCGTCGCTCTGGCCTTTCAATTCAGTCGGACGGCTAAACCAG
>Ga0272449_1001082_pt1 | contig 29376 bp, 28 predicted proteins | sample YNPCB0241_FD_198679 | JGI IMG/M metagenome (GOLD analysis project Ga0272449, IMG submission 198679) | Hot spring sediment microbial communities from Yellowstone National Park, WY, United States - YNP-CB-024-1 | ecosystem: Environmental > Aquatic > Thermal springs > Hot (42-90C) > Sediment... | reverse complement strand
GCTATGATAGGCATGATCGCTCTGGCTGGTATTGCTACAAGAAATTCCATTCTTCTTGTTGAGTTTATTGAAGAGCGGAAGAAGGAAGGAAAGCCCTTGGAGCGTTCTCTTATCGAAGCGGGGGCGGTGAGAATGAGGGCTATCTTCCTCACTTCTCTATCCGCTATGCTCGCATCCTGGCCTATTACTCTGGATCCCATCTTTTCCGGACTTGCCTGGTCGTTGATACTCGGAATAAGCGTTTCCACATTCTTTACTCTGGTTGTTGTCCCAATGGTTTATTTCATGGCCTATCGAAATAAGTAATGCCACTTTCTATTTCTCGACCCTAAAAATCCCTCACTCCTTCTGCTCATATTATCGTCTTGCAGAATTGGGGTGAGGGAAAGAGCGATCGTTAATTTGTGCTGGGACCAGGAAATGGCTTTACCTATGGAGTGTAGTCGTGGATCAAGTGCGGGGCACGGTTTTACTTATAGAAGATGACCTCCTCCTTGGAGAAAGCCTTAAAGATTATCTCGAAATGTATGGATTCGCAGTCACCTGGGTCAGGGAAAGGTTTGCAGAGATTGAACAAGAAGTTGACTTTTCCTGCTTTCACATTGTTGTGCTCGATCTGATTCTTCCTGAAAGATCGGGCGAAGAGATCCTATCCATCATTCGTTCTCGATTTCCTTCCGTTCCTGTGCTGGTGCTAACCGCCAAGAGCGATCTTGGAGCCAAAAAGGATTGTTTCCTTCGAGGAGCCGATGACTATCTTGTTAAACCGTTCGACATGGAAGAGCTTGTGTTGCGGCTCGATGCTCTGCTTCGAAGAAGTGGAGCTGTGCCTTGCTGCGTGATAGAAGATTGCGTGGTAAATCGGCTTTCGGGCATAATCATGAGAAATGGGCGAGAAATAAAAGTGAGCCGAAGAGCCTGGGATCTTCTGATGTATTTTGTGGAAAACCGAGGGCGTATAATCGATAAAGATGAGATTATGAAAAACGTCTGGACGGATGCCGTTGTGACAGAAGAAACTCTCAGGGCTTATATCAAAGAGTTACGAAAGCTGTTCCCTAAAGCCATTGAGACTTATAAAGGGAGAGGCTACAGGCTGGTGTGAAAGAGAAAATTTCCCTGATACTTCGTTTTTGCTTCATTATTGGATGTGCTTTTTTATGCCTTTGGATTTGGTCCTGCGCCTATTTTTTTATGAAGATTTCACCCATTGATCCGGTCTATGCCTATGAGTCTGCAATTCTTTTCGGAGCAAGTCTTTTATTCTGGATTCTGGGACTTTCGGTTCTGACAGTTATAATGTTTTACGAACTGCTTGTTCGTTATGTGGATCAGAGAGAAAGAGCGTATCGCTTCAAGCAAACAATTTCCCAGGTGCTTTCTCATAAATTCGGAAACTTTCTTGTGACTCAAAAACTGAACCTTTCCATTATGGAGAATCGATTCTCCCAGGACGTGCTCAATCGAGCGAAGCGTAGCCTTCAGGAAATGGAAACTGAATTCAAGGACATCATGAAAGTGATTGAAGAATTTCGCCCTGAACACCTGGAAAAAAGGGTTGTCACGATAGAAGAAATCGTTCGTGATGTTTTGAAGGATTATTACCAAAGAGTGTCTGAAGTCAGCGTTAAATTAAGGCTTCAGAACACAGCTGTTTTTGTAAACCCTCATGAAGCCAGAATATTTGTTCAACTCATTATTGACAACGCTTTTAGATATACCGGCGGGAGAGTGTATATACGTTCCGGAGCATTTCGCCGGAGACCCTATTTGGTTGTAGTAAACGATATTTCGAAAAATCCTGCCACTTACGGTGCCGGCATGGGACTTATCATAGCTCGAAATATAGCTTCAGGACTTAATATTTCCTTAACCACAGCTTCTCGAAAAAACCGCTATTTAGTTATTAGTTTCTGGCCAAGAAAAAGATGGTTTGACTAAAAACCCGCCTTTTTAAAGTCCCTGGCATTCCTTTTGCTCCACACAATTGGCGATATCAGATTTCACATAGGGAGGAGAAGCATGAAGACTGGTGGCGTTTTTGAAAAAACCGTTCGGCTCATCGAAGATCGTTTGTCTCTTAACACCAGACGTCAAGAACTCGTCGCATCCAACATAGCCAACATTGACACTCCCGGTTACGTGGCGAAAGATGTATCCTTCGAGGAAGTTCTCAAGCAAGCCATGGAACCAAAGCTTCAGCTTGTTGCGTCTCATCCGCAGCATATCAAAAATCCAGAACCGTCAGAAGCTCTGGAAAAAGAGGTTAAACGAGTTACTATAGAAATGACAGGGCCGGTTGATTTAGAAGAAGAAATGGCGAAGCTCACCCGTAATAACCTCGAATATCAATTTCTTGTCACTATGCTTAACAAGAAGTTCGCTCTTTTGAAGCTAGCCCTTACAGAGGGGGGAGGTGTATAAAATATGAGTTTCGATAAAATCTTAAAAATCAGTTCGTCTGGTTTGAGCGCAAATCGCGCCTGGATGACAACGGTGGCTGCCAATCTTGCCAATATCAATACAACCAGAACAGATGATGGGCAGCCTTACAGAAGGCGAACAGTAATTTTCGAAAGCGCTCCGGTGGAAGAAAGTTTTTCTGCCGTTCTTAAAAGCCAGGAGGACGCTCTGGAAAAGGTGAGGGTGGTTGATATCGTTCCAGATGGGAGAAATTTCAAAGAGGTTTACGATCCATCACACCCTGATGCCGATGCACGAGGTATGGTGAAGTATCCGAATATTAACCCTGTTGAAGAAATGGCAAATCTTATGGAAGCGTCCAGAGCCTATGAAGCTAACCTTACGGTGCTTGATACGACCAAGCAAATGGTTGTCAAGGCTCTAGAGCTAGGGAAATAGTAGGGGCGATTCATGAGTCGCCCCCTACTGGCAATACAACGAACGGAGTGTAGCCATGAGCATTAACGGTGTTTCCGTCAATAAACTGGCTAATATTGAAATTTTGTCCAATAGAGAAGAGTCCGGGAAGAGCGTCAAAGCCGTGGGAGATTCTTCTTTTGTTGCCGAAATGGGAAAAGCTATCAAAGCGGTTGACGCATCACAGAAGGAAGCTGATCGAGTTATGGAAGAGGGAGCTCTTAAAGGACCGGAAGATATTCACGAAGCTATGATAAAACTCCAGGAAGCAGAAATAAGTCTTAGGCTCTTTATGCAGGTTAAGAACAAGGCTATTGATGCTTATCGGGAAATTATGAGAATGCAGGTTTAGGCTAATCCCACCTTTGGCGGGAAACACAGTGATTGTAAGGGCGATTCATGAATCGCCCCCTACTATGAGGGATTTCTATGGCTCTAGATCGGTTCAAAAATTTAGGAAATAGATTTTCGGGATGGTGGGGAAAAGCAACACTTCCTCAGAAGATTTTCCTCGTAGGTTCTATTTTAGCCGTTCTGGGAAGCCTGGGCTTTGTTGGGTATGAGATCAACAAACCGGATTATGCAATGCTTTACGGCAATGTTCCGGAACAGGAAATGGCGTCCATTGTGGAACATCTTAAACAAGCGAAAATTCCATACAAAATTGAGGAAAATCGTATTTTTGTTCCCAGATCTAACCTTTATGAAGCCAGACTTTCTCTGGCTAAGGCCGGTCTTCCCAAGGGTAGCGGCATAGGCTTCGAGATCTTCGATGAACAGAAACTTGGAAGCACGGAATTTGTCCAGAAGGTGAACTACCAGCGGGCTCTTCAGGGAGAACTTGCCCGCACCATAGCTCAACTGGATAAGATTGAGGATGCTCGAGTGCACCTGGTGCTTCCGGAAGAATCTCTTTTCGTTCGAGACGAGAAACAACCCAGTGCTGCCATTGTGGTCAAGCTAAAGCGGGGACAACAACTCTCGCCTTCGGAACTCCAGGGCATGGTTCATCTTGTCTCTAGCGCTGTCAAAGGGCTTACCGAGGAGCGAGTGACCATAATGAGCACAGACGGGCAGGTTCTTTTCAAAAAGGATCCTGTTCAGTCTTCTTTTGAGCTTTCCGAACTTCAACTTCGATACAAACAACGCCTTGAAGAAGAGCTTCAGCGGAAGATTCAATCTATGCTTGCCCCTGTTGTGGGAAGTGAAGGTGTGATTTCCAGGGTGACACTGGACCTTGATTTTAACCAGATAAAGGTCTTTGAAGAAATGGTAGATCCGGATAGCGCAACTCCTCGAAGCCAGCAGCGCATTATAGAAAAGATGCAAGGACCATCTAAGAAACCAAAGGGAAATCCTGATGTGCCCATAAACGTGGAAAGTAAACTCCTTACCAGCAGTCCGAACAAACCTGAAGAAGCAGGGGGAGGGCAGAGTTCGGAACGCCAGGAAGAAATTGTAAACTACGAACTTAACAAAACAACCCGTCAGATTGCTTACGCACCTGGGACGATAAAACGCCTTTCAGTTGCTGTTCTGGTAGACGGCCCATACAAGGAGGAAACTGATAAAAAGACCGTCAAAAAAGTGTTTGTCGGGCGAAGTCCTGATGAAATAAAGGCAATAGAGGATATTGTGAAGAAAGCCGTTGGTTACAATGATGCTAGAGGCGATCAGGTGAGCGTTACTAACATTCCCTTTGCTGGAGAGGCTCCACCTGTTGTGCCACCAGTCCAGAGATGGATCGCTCTGGCTCGAGAGCATTACAAACCCTTTCTTAACTTAATCCTTGTGCTACTTGTTTTCTTCTTAATCGTAAGACCCGTTCTTAAACGTCTTGAAAAGATGGCGCCTGCCGAAGAAGTTAAAGAACTTCCTAAGCCAGAGGAAATGGCAGCACTTCCTCCTGCAGAAGAAGCTCCAAAAGAGCTTTCTCCTCGAGAAAGAGCGATTATAATTGCTAAGGAACAACCTGAAAAAGCAGCAGAAATTATTCGCGCATGGCTGAGAGAAGAGGTGACGTAGTATGCCGGAGAAAAAAGATAAAAAACTTACAGGACCTCAAAAGGCCGCGGTTCTTATGTTGGCTCTTGGGGAACAGGTTGCCGCCGAGGTGATCAAATATCTTAATGCCGACGAAATTAAAAAACTTGGCATAGAAATGAGTAATCTCAGAGGTGTGGATCCAAAAACTACAACAGAAGTTCTCACAGAGTTTTCCGACCAATTTCAAGATTCGGAAGCTATTCGAGTTTTGGGCGAAGAGTATTTTCGTCAGCTTTTACCAAATGCCTTAGGACCTGAGAAGGCTCAGGATGTGATCAAATCCATCGAAAAAGAAAAGGAGAAGATACCGTTTAAAAACATCCGCGATATGGATGCTAGAGTGCTTGCAAATTTCCTTCGAGCCGAACATCCACAAACCATTGCCCTTGTGCTGTCTCATCTTGGAGAAGAAAAGGCGGCTCAGGTTCTTTCACATCTGCCTCCGGGACTTCAGTTTGAAGTAATAAACCGCATAGTTAGTTTAGAAACGGTTCCTGCTGAGATAGTTCGCGAAGTAGACGAAGCACTAGAGCAGGAACTTTTGTCTCTGGGAGGCGAGATGCATCAGATACTTGGTGGTGTGCGGAAGGTTGCAGAAATTCTTAACCGGTGCGACCGAAGAACTAGCGATTCCATTCTGCAGGCCTTGGAAGAAGCCGATGCCGAAACTGCAGAAAAAGTTCGTAAACTTATGTTCGTCTTCGACGATCTCGTGGCTGTGCCAGACGTTGGTATTCGTGAACTTCTCAAGGAGGTTGACAATAAGGATCTTGTGGTTGCCCTTAAAACGGCTTCTGAAGAACTTAAACAGAAGATTTTCCGAAATCTTTCCAAGCGTGCCGCTCAAATACTCGAGGAAGACCTCGCTGTGCTTGGCCCGGTTAGATTGAGCGAAGTGGAGGCGGCGCAGCAAAGAATTATTGAAGTAGCTCGCCGTCTTGAAAAAGAAGGTCGTATAGTCCTTGCCGGTGGTGAAGGAGGCGATACTTTTGTCTAAAGGTGGATCTATTAGAAAGTCTCATGAATTGCCAGATCTTGAGCCGTTTTCCTTTGAGAGTTTCGATGAATCGAGAGGGCAAGATCTTGCGGCAGAAGGAAAGGGTGATGTTGCGGAAGTGCATGGTGACTCTGTCCCGGAGGATAGCTCGAATCACACCGTTGACGGGATTGATATGGAAATTCTCAGTCCTCCAAACCTCGAAGATCTGGTCATAAAGAAACTTAACGAGATTGAACGAGAAGCTCAGGAAATAAAAAGCCGAGCCTTTGAGGAAGGACGTGCTGAGGGTTACCGAGTTGGCTATGAACAGGGAATAGAAGATGCTCAGGAAGTGGTAAGACAGTGCAGAGAAGTATTAAAGTCCCTAAACGATCTTCCTTCGACTATCATGAACGATTATAAGGAATGGCTCATCGAAGCAGCCTTCACTATTGCGAAACACATCCTTCAGGAAGAACTTTCAACCAAGCCTCAGGCGTTACTTGGATTCATCGGAAGACTTCTTAAAGAAATGGAAGATAACGTTCCCGTGACAATTTTTCTTAATCCTGAAGATCTTTCTCTGCTTAGACTCGGAGCCGATTTCGAAGACTGGGCTCGCACACAGGGAAGGTCGCTACGACTGGCCGAGGATGGTACTTTAGAAAGAGGAAGTTGTCGCCTCGAAAGCGATATTGCTTTGCTGGATGCAACTCTTGACAAGATATTGGAGGAAATGAAGAAAGAAATTTTTATAGAATCTGCCGGACGCAAAAACAATGGCATCTGATAAGGACTATCTGGGACTTTACGAGATTTTCGCTAAAGGGTTTAGATCCGTCCCCTTCATTAAATACGGTCGAGTTGTTCGACTGGTGGGGAATCTTATTGAAGTGGAAGGACTCAGCTGTGCAGTGGGAGAACTTTGCTCGATTTACCCGGGAGACGGTCTTGATCCGATAATTGCAGAAGTAGTGGGTTTTCAGGAAAAACGAATGAAGTTAAGCCCTATGTCACCTCTGAGAGGGATTCGACCTGGGTGTCTGGTAAGAAGGTATGAAGCCTCCGATTCAATTGTTGTATCTGACGAACTTATCGGAAGAGTGATAGACGCCGTTGGAAGCCCGATAGACGGTAAGGAATTGATTCATTCCGGAGGGGTTCTTTATCCCCTGAAGAGTCCCACCGTTAACCCCCTTACCAGACCTCTGATTACCAAACAGCTTGATGTTGGCGTTAGAGCTATTAACGGTCTTTTGCCTATAGGAAAAGGGCAGAGAATGGGAATTTTTGCTGGATCTGGTGTCGGCAAGAGTACTCTTCTGGGGATGATTGCCCGATATACCTCGGCTGATGTCAACGTTATTGCTCTCATTGGGGAACGAGGACGCGAAGTTCGAGAATTTATAGAGCGGGAACTGGGAGAGGATGGTTTAGCCCATTCGGTTGTTATTGTGGCAACATCGGATCAGCTGGCAACTCTTCGTATTCGTGCAGCCTATGTTGCCTGTGCTGTTGCCGAATATTTTCGTGATCAGGGAAAAGACGTTCTCCTCCTGATGGATTCCATAACACGCTTTGCTATGGCTGCTCGTGAAGTGGGGCTTGCTGCTGGAGAACCGCCAACCAGCAGAGGATACACACCTAGTGTGTTCAGCCTGTTACCACAAGTGTTGGAAAGAGCCGGGAATTTTGAAAGAGGCTCCATCACAGGAATTTATACTGTGCTCGTCGAAGGTGATGATATGGACGACCCGATAGCAGATACGGTTCGATCTATCCTGGACGGACATATTGTTCTGGATCGAGGACTTGCCCAGAATCGCCATTATCCTGCCATTGATGTTCTTAAAAGCGTCAGCCGTCTGACAGATCAGATTACTTCACCAGAACATCGCGAGCTTGCAAAAAGATTCATAGAAGTTTTAGCACAGTATAGGCGTAATGAGGATATGATAAGGATCGGAGCTTACGTGAAGGGGTCACATCCTGAAACTGATTATGCTATCAGCATGATAGATAAGCTTAATGCCTATCTCCGCCAGCCCATTGAGGAAAGATGTACCATAGAGGAGTCTATTGCAAGGCTGAAAGCGCTTTTTGGCTAATGGAGGTGAATCATGGCTTTCAAGTTCCGTTATGATCATTTGTTGGAGTATCGGGAAAAGCTTCTCGAGCAGGAACAACATAAGCTGGCTCAGATTGCACTGGAAGCCAAGAAGGTTGAGAAAGAATGTTTACGCCTGGAGACAGAGAGATTTAAATGGGCGGAAATATTTTCGGTTAAGCAGAGCGAAGGAATGTCCCCTGAAGAATGTCAGTTATTCTACCAAAACCTGGAAGCATTGGAACACCGTTTGCTTGAAGAACAAATGAAACTTCAGAAAATTATGGAAAAGCTCGAAGATCAGCGGCAAAAATTGATAGAAGCAAAAAAGAAGGTCGAAATGCTTAAGGTGTTAAAGCATCAAGAAGAAGAAATGTACAAAAAAGAAGAAGCAAAATTGGCTCAGAAAACAAATGATGAAATGGTGATTCTCACCTGGGGGAGAAATTCCGATGAAAGCTAGGCTGTTTAAGGCCATATTGATCGTGAGTCTTGTTCTTTCAACGATGGGATTACTCTTTAGACTGAGCATCGTTATAAAAGATACTACCTTTTTGTCACGGCTTTTGAAACATGAGCGTCCTGATAAATCGAGCTCAGCATTGACAGGAGGCCAAGATAGTGACGACGATAAGAAAGCTCCCCAATCGATTGTAGCTGAAGCCTATGCTCAATCGGCAAAAACTGCCAAAAGTGGTGGAAGCACCAGAGAGCAGACCTCTGCGACGGATTCTGCTCAAAGTGCTGCTGGAAGCAGTGTCTCGTCAGAGCAACAAAAACCATCTTCAGAATGCGCTGCTTTTATTGAGAAGATGGAGCGGGAGCTGAGAGAAAGAGAGCGAGCTCTGAATGAGAAGGAAGCGCTTTTAAAAGCTCTTCAAAAAGATATCGAAGAAAAACTTGCAAGGCTTGAAGAAATACAAAGGAATATTGAAACCTTCCGTAAGGAGCAGGAGCGTCTAAAAAATGAAAAAATTGATGCCCTTGTGAAAATTTACGGGACGATGAAACCAAAGGAAGCCTCGAAGTTGCTTGAAAAGCTCGATGATGATCTTGTGGTCAACATAATATCCAGAATGACTACTGAACAAGCTGCCAAAATTATAGCCAATATGGATGTTAAAAAGGCGGCTGAAATTTCTCAAAAACTTTCAAAGGTTAAGAACTCCGGGATCCAACAGTGATTATCAAATTAACGCAAAACATCTACACAATCTTTTGTTTAGCCTTGCTTTAGAAAATCTGATGAAAAGTTTCAGACTCTGTGGTAATATTGCATTGTATTAACACTTTCAAGAAGAAGAACAGATTGGCGACAGTTTTGTTTTAAACCGTGGGTGAGTGCCATGACGCTTTGTGATTTGCTTGAAAAGGTAAAAAAAGAGGTTGATTTTTCTAAGGTGGGAATGTTTGCCTGCCATAATGGAGTAGTTCGAGGAACTACGAGAGATGGTAAGATAGCCTCAAGACTTTTTATTTCCTGTAACCGGGAAAAATGGGATGCCATTCTTTCTGAAGTGCGAACCAGACCCGGAATTAGCGCCGTGGAAGCATATCTTCATGAGGGTGAAAGAAGGGTAGGGGATGATGTGCTTCTCATAGTGGTCGCCGGAGATATCAGAGAACATGTACTGCCCGTCCTAGAAGAAACTCTTAACAGGCTGAAAAGCGAAGCCGTTATCAAGAAAGAGGAGGTTATCAACACATAACTTGCAAAATTTCCCTGCTTTTTTCTATTCTTCAATAACACTGCACCAGCCGAAAGGCATTGCGTTCTGTGGTTTGCTGCGGTCTTCGGATGCGAGCCATAGAGTAGTGGGTGTGGCGCCTGGAGTGTTAGAACCCATTATTCTTATAACTCTGAAACCCTCAATGGTGACGCATTCTGCCCCACTGTGCCTTCCAATGCGTATTGGTATAGTGGGCTGTTGAATTGCTTTATAGGATATTCCAGTTTTTTCCATTTCCTTTTTTTCTCTTTCTAGTTCTTTCCCATAAAATCCTTTCAATGCTCCTTTGATTTCTTCAAATGACAAGGGGGAATCGATTCTTCTTTCCGAGCTTTTTTGATATTTTAATATAGTTATTGTTCCTTCAAATTCCCCTTCTAGAAGTGCTTCGACGATTTGATATGGACCTCTTCCCGGCTTGCCAGAAGATTTTTTTACATTGATAGCATATGTAACCTTTACTTTAGGTTGTCCTACGGGTCTGAAATCTGAAACCCTCACTAGGCTAAAAGGATCCTCTTGGAATTTTTCGTATTTAAGAATGTCATTTTCTAATTTTTTAGCATTGTAGCGACCTTTATCTTGATAGTCTCTTGGTCTCTTATTCGCTACTTCGTTTTTCCTGGCATTCAGCACGGCTGTTCTTATAGCTCCTTTTACGGATGATCCCGGTATGATAGGGAGTTCGCTGTTTGGGTCAAAAAACGTCCTGTAAATCTGAAACTGGGATATGACTCGACTGCTATTGTTAAAAGGACGATTCTGCTGACTTTGATAGGATCTCTGTGCCGGCTGATTTGTGCCGATTATTTGACTGTTGTAGTGTTCAACTAGTGCTTGAGCAACATCGATTGTTTTCTTTACTATTCCTTTTTCGATTATGTCTTTCCTTTCAGCAACATTTCTTTTAACGAATCTATACATTCTGATTATAGCGTCAGATGTTCCCATTAAGCATATATTGGAAAATTCTCTACGCGTTTTTTCGTCGAGTGCGCTCAAAAGTTGTTCCATATCGAAAACCAGAAGTTTATTATCCTTTATCGCAAAGGAAAACGGCTCATAAACCTCACCACATCCTATATGAACAGGTGTCAATACTCTGATTTTCCACCGTCTGGATTCCATAATATCCATTTTTGTGCCTCCTATATTTTATAACTCGCATGGAATTATAATCGTATATCCCTGCGCCACAGCTTCAGGTTGAACCTTTGATATTCCCGTGAGAGCTTTCCCAATAAACGGGTAATTTGTTGCGGTATCCAGTTCTACAACGGCTCCTTCATCTGCCATCAGGATAGGGTTTTTGAATGGATTTGAAGATATAGCCAGTATATTGCCGTGTCTCCCGTAACGCACGAAGGGACGATACCATACTTTCATCTCTTTGTTAGGCACAAAAGGAGCTAAGGTATAAAATGTCTTGGTTTTTGTCAGATCGGGGATTCTTAGTTCTCTAATTCCCACTACTTCAAAACGTCCCAGTCCTAATGATGCATCTCTTCCAAAACCGGTTTTGCCTATATTTTCCATAGCTTTTTTTATGGATTCTTCAGAAAGAGCCTCTTCGTCGAAAAGAACAAAAATAGCTAATTCCATGCCCGGGAAATACCATAGGTTTTCCATAACATAGGGAGCAAAATTTTCTCCTGTTCTGTGCGTAAGGCGATTAATGGTGTTGTGAGGCTGTCCTGCGTAAATAAAGGGCTTCTGTGGGAACTGTGCGCCTGAAAATATACCAAAGCGTTGCAAGAGTTCTGCATCTCCTAGACGTTCTGATTTTTTGATATTCAAAGCCAACCCATCAGTAGATGGAATAAGAACCCAGCGTTTTTTCTTGATATCTTTTAGCCTTGCAAGCACTTCAAAGCAATTTCCTTCTAAAGACTCATAGAAATGCAAAGGACAGGTTGGAACCGGGAAGGCGTAATTATTGCCCTTTTGTGTACGGACGATGGGAAAACCGGAGGAAAACACAGCAAAGGGTCTTTCCGGATACAACTTTATCCACTCGTTGAGCCCTCCCTTTATAACGGAATCGTCAATTGCCGCCTGCCAGCAGAATTGACCAAACAGAGTGTCGCCTTTGATGGGTGTGCCAAAGGCTGAAAGAGGTCGTATAACTAGCTCACATAATTTCAGTTTCACGACTGTCCCCCTTAACTCCTAGAAAAAGGAAGGATTTTGCTGAATTTATCATTGATGGTCTTGTCATCAAAGTCGAATGTCACTCGACCATATCCTCGGCTTCCATTGCCCCCCAGAGCGTCATACTCAACCAGTTTCAAGCCCGTAAGTAACATCTTTTCGAGTTCGTCAGGGTTGCTGTCTATGTCGAATATCTTAAGGGTGATTTTAAAAGAAAACTCTACTCCTGCTGGAACACGCTCTGTAAATCGAGGATTCTCAGCCGTGCCGGTTATGCGATTTATAGAATTTTCGGGTTTTATTTCAGTTAATACTATCTCACCTGATGCTACTTTTTTTCTTGTATCATCCGTAATCATGCAGTCGGAAAAAGATACTCGAGTAGGGCCATATTTAGAAATCTCTTCCTCTTCCGAACCACTTGTCCCAAAAAGCTTAATAATAAATTCACCTTCTTTTTTGACACTTTCGTCTTTAATGTCTTTTAAATGCTTTATGGAAAGAGGCTTTCCTCTTGTAACACCCGCAACGCCGGCTTTAAGTTCCAAAAGAGATCTGACCTTACCCTTCAATGAAGAACCTGGAATGTAAGGCTCAAATGTAAAGGGATGCTTAATGACGGGATTATCAGTTCCGCCAATGTGCATTTCAATATCGCCAGCCCCAATATGAAGTCCTGTAATAAGTCTAATTTTTCCTTTATATTCTCGTATTTCCGTGAGCTTCATGATTTCAACCTCCATCTATTAGTTTGGTCCGTGGACTTTATAAAAAGCCATAAAAGCTTCGAGAAAGTTTGTAACAACATTTAGATGTTCTTTTGTTTCGATAGACTTTATAAGCTCTCGCATTAGTTTTTCGAATTCGTCAGTTACAAGCTTCCTTCCTTTTGCATAAGCCACCTTGGCAACAATCATGTGAACCTGCGCCAGAACGACATCCCAGTTTGCACCTTGAGATCTGGCTCTCTGGTTGAGCTTAAATATCTCGTCGTAGTATTTTCTAATCTGGGAACTCTTATTTTTAGATGCTCTTTCCTCTCGCCCTCTTTCGCCTATCAGTTTAGCTACTTCTTCTGCCGTCTTAGAAAAGGCTTCCGGATTAGGTATTAGTCTTTTATCATCCTTCCATACATACTTTGCGATTTTCTCAATTATTTCCACTTTCTCAATTTCCACCATGGCTTATAAACCTCCGTTTTTGTCTGGTATTAGCCTTTCTTCTTTCTTTTTTCATACAGTAGACTCCAGAGCGGAATGATCATTCCGCCTTTGTATTCTTCAATCCATTGTCCCAGCTTTCTTGCAATTTCGTCTTGGGTGGAGCGAGGATCAGGTAATTTCTTCGCCACGTTTCGATATATCTGATATCTGAGAAAGGCTCTCCATTTAAAGCACTCAATATCGTTCATTTTTAGGCTCTTGCCTTCTTTTATTATTCTCATATAGTAGTTTTCATTTTCTGCCATCTGAACAAAATCGCATATTCTGTAAATTAATGATTTGGTGATTAAGCCATATTCAAGCCAATTGCTCACTTTCGGCATGATTTCTTTAGTAAGTTTTTCAAATTCATTCCATGAGACCGGTTTGTCGAACATGGTTATTCGGTCTCTTCCGGCTCCCTTTGCTTCTCCAAGTGACTCTTCGGCTTTTTCGGCAATTACATCCACAGGAGTTGATGGTTTGTGTATGGTTATTCCAGCAGAGAGATGAACTTTCTCATGATGGCAGGTATATTCCCTGAATTTTTTGTAGATAAATAACGACGCATCCCGAATAGCCTTCCAAGGACCAATCAGAAAGAGATCATCTCCGCCGGCAAAAACTGTATATATGTCTCGAAAATTTCTATTTTCAGCCGTTTGTAAAGCATAAGGTAAGTATATTGCAAAAAAGTTATTAAGACTTCGACTGAGAGTGGCCATCCTGGATAGAGTGAATCTTCTTCCCTGGAAACCACATCCGAATATCGCACCTAAATTATCCACATCAGCCTTAAGCACACCCAGAGCATCTATACCGTAAAGCTCCTTCTTATCGTTACCCCACGAAAGAGCTTTAATTGCTATGTGATAGAATGTTTTCGGGATGCCTTCTTTTATCATGTCTATAAGTTCAATTTTTGTTTCTTCTGCTCTATCCCCGGCGAGGATTCTATCGTCATCAAGATCCGCTTTCTCATAGACCGGAACGTATCCGTTTAGGGGAACCAAAGTTACATCGGTAGGAAGCGAGCCGTCTGCTCTTACGTTCACATCCCAGAAAGCTTCTATCTCTTTTTCTGGCAAGGTATCCTCATCAGCATCTACAAACTTAAGCTGATAAGTTCCAAATAGAGGCTCCTTAAGGTCTCCTTCTGAATTGTTTTTGATAATCGCAATCCTTTGTCCTCTAACAATTTTGGCTCCGATTAAAACATGGTCTCGACAAAGCTCACATGCGGAAGCTCTCTCGTTTGGTTTTGCAATTATTTTGTCGTTTTCAACAGATTCGCTGGAAGGCCTTTTGCCGCAGATAGGGCATAAGGGCCGATAAAGATCATTACGAAAATGATCTAAGAAGCCCTTAAATACTCCTCCGAAAAGATGCAGGTCAAAGCGATTAAACTTCTTTTCTTCCATCCTTTTTAGATGACGATCCCACAGTTTTTCCAGCGACCCGTTTAGGAATTCCTCCGGCGAAGCTTCTGTGCAGGTAATTCCAATAGCGCACTCTCCAAGATATGCATCAATGAGCCACTTATTGATTTTATCCTCGATTTTTCTCAGTTTCTTAAGGCTATCTTCTGTATTATGAGCAATCAGATGAAACTTCCCCCCTGCGTTCATGAATACCGAAAGAAAAGAAAGCCCCAATTCGTCACAAATCATTTTAGCAGCCAGTTCTGTAAGTAACGATACCGTGAAGGACCTTCCCCTCAGGATTTTTGATCTATAACCACGTTCTTCTCCACCTGCCGAAAAGATGAAGTTTTGGATACCGTAAAAATCTCCAGATACAATAAGAAATTTCTTCTCTGAACGGTTTCTTATGGCTTCCTCTTTGAGAGTATTTGTTTCTTCATGATACCGAAACAATCCAACAGCCAGAGCGGCTGTGGTTCTGCTGTGGTCATAAAGCGATACATCATGAATGATTCTTCCCACTCTGGCAGAAGGTATAAAAGACGTATATAGTCGATAAAGAGAATCAAAATGTTGTAGCCAGAGTAGAGGCTGTTTTTTGTGTTTTAAGGCTTTGATCTTATCCGTAAAATCCCTGTAGAGATTTTTATAGTCTTCCTCGTGTTCTTTCTTCTTTGTACTCTGTTCTCCGTTCAGTTTAATGGGAAATATGGTCTCTGCTGATATTTCCCTCAGCCGATAGCGCCATTTGAAATGCTCTGATGACGCCGTTTCATAATCCTGACGAAATAGTGTCTCAAATATTGGTATAAGCCTAGTTTTAACAGCATCTGATGGAGGAATAGGTTTTCCCTCGGGAAATTCATCTCGGTCAATGCCACTACTTAACCTGTCTGCTTCCGCGATGATCCACTGAAGAGGATGCTCCGGCTTATGGTGCATTGCGGCTAGATTAATAAGACTTCCAGCGCTGGGGTCTTTGCTGTCTCGATCCTGCCAAAAAGCTTCGGGTATATATTTCTGAAATAATTCCAGAAAATGAGCGGTAAATAGAGCATGAGAATGAGTGTATTGGTTTTGATGAATGGGCTGGTAAAGTGCTTTGTTATTGTTTTTATAGTCTTCAGGTATGTCTTCCGCATATTGGACGAATTTGCCAACGTCATGAATAAGTGCTCCAAAAGCAATCCTGCTGGAGGTATTGACTTTCATACTCTCAATCCTTCTCTATAGACATTGTCATTTCCGTCATGCTTTCCGTCTATTTTTTACGGTTTTAAATGGAAATTTTTCGAAAAATTTTTTCTCAAACTTTATCTGTAAGTGAAAGGAAAGTATCTATGCCTTCCATTCCACACCTCAGTAAGCACATCTCGCCAGTTGTCGAATTTCAGCAACGTGTCGAAATGATCTCTGTTAATGTCTGATTCACTCCCTATGAGTGACAATATTTCTAGAGTAGCCTTTTCAAGATATTTTCTATCCGCAAGTTCCATGACGTATAGCCCGGCTAGAGGAAGTAAACCCATGACCTTCGCCGGACCTTTTAGACTCATGGATATTTGGTAAGATTTAATCCAGGCTGTGCGTCTCATGCCAGGTTTTTCCATTATTCGTCCAACATTGAATGCCCACAGTTGATTAGGATGGATAGGCTCGAGTTGCTTTATTTCATCTTCTGTGACTTCAGCAAATATTTGATAGTAACTTCTTGTGTCTGCTACCCATCTGGCAAGAGCGGCTTTCTGGTACCGATTCCAGCTTTTTTCTCTGTGCGAAGACGGCATCTGGGGAATATCCAGATAGTGCATAAGGGCTACTTTCGCTTCTTCTTCCATGCCGGCATCAAGAGCGGCATAAACCAAGTAATTCCATTCTCGTAACCAATCGTCCCGCCAATGAGGATCCTTTCCGCTTCCAAAGGCTTCTTGGGCCTTAGACACATATTCTTTGGTTTTTTCGAAAAACTGTGGTCCACAAAAGCCGTAGTTCTGAGCCACCGTTCCATACATGCGACCAAGCACGGGGTAGGATTTAACCCCTAGAACATCACGAGTTTTCTCAATTCTTTCCATTATATCCACAAATTCTGCAGGCAATTCCGGGCTGAAGAAAAACCGAAGGTGTCGTTCTTGAACAACCCGACGGTTATACAGATCTGCAAGATGTTCTATGGATGCAATGCTTTTTGGCATATTGTTCAAAGCTTCCATGGCGACAGAAAACCATAGCCTTGCTTCTTCGGTGTTTCCTTCTGCCATGGAGCAGGCATAGCGGCACATGATTATGTCGGTTGCGACATGAGGCGCCAGGTTTGCGAGTTTCCTTAATTTTTGTTCATTGAAAGGATCAAGTAGTATTTTACAAATATCCGGAGCAAAGGCTCTTTTTTCGCAGGCTTTTTTTAGATTAGCGGCAAAATCTTGCAGCAAACCTTGCTCGTCAATAATGTCATCCACCAGACTGTTATAAACTTTTCTGAAGGGCGAAGAACATATCAGCCCGCGATCCAGATGGTGCACTCGAGCCGAAAGGCTTTCTTTGCTCTTAAGAATATTATGCTGCTCTATAAAGCTACGCCCACAACCTGGTGTGTAGTTTTCAAGAAGACATTCCAGTTCATCCAGATCGCTCACCGGAATAACCTCAAAATGTTCATCATATTCTAGTTTGGTAATGCCTGGAGATGATCCGCAAATAAAAGTTCTAAATCCTTCCTTTCTGGCAATGTTCTTTTTAGTTTTGAAAAAACCGTTTAGCTTTATTTTTCCGGATTCAAAAATTTCTCCAGAAAATACGACATTTATCAGTTCCTTTTTGTTAAAGGCACTCCAGGCAGCAGCGTAAACGGCAAGACCGATTGATGCTCCACATATTTGTAAGCGTTCATGAGTTGGGAGAATGGGCCAAACGATAAGACCTTTGCCGAAGCGATTCAAAGCTAGGTTATTCAATGTCCTAACGGCAAGCTTTGCCGACTCATCAGTTGTTTTATCCCAAGCAGGAAGTGTCAGTGGCATCGATTCCAGGAGTTGTGGATCATGGAGTCCAACGAGCACAACTCTTGGTTCTCCTTGTTCCTTCGAGGATACCACAATACAGGTGCCATATCCCCATGATGCTTCGAGGAAATTGATGTTTTGTGATAATCCGAAAGGATGATACTTTTGGATGAGTTTTTCTGCTGTTTTATGGCGAATGTTTTCAGAAACTTCGTTTTTGTTGGTAATGATGGTGGCTATGCAGGCTTCCATAAGCAAACGATAAATATCTGGTTCCATAGATGCCTGTATTTCATCTAGCAGACTATCGATAGCTTGTATATCCTCGAGCCACCTCCATTTCAAAGGACTGAAAACAACGTGGCGGATTCGCTCTGGTAGTCTATTCCACCGATGCCATGTTATGAGTTCACGTAAAGACCATGAGCCTTTCATCATCTTGTTCCGACAAGAATGACAGGTTGCCCCGTTTTGACATCCTTTTTGGACAGAGAATCAAATTTTATTCTGAAAAAGCCAGATACTGGATCCAGAAAGGCTTCCGAAGGATAACCGATGGTGTTCTTTGTGTTTGGATCAATCCAGGCAGAGAAAATACCAGCATCGGGCGATAGTTTTTCTGGGACACGACCACCTATGGTGAGACTTTCAGCTTCATCAGAGCGGAACGTAATAATGGCAGGAACTGAATATAGAAATACCCGCTTTCCTTCTAGCTTAGCAATTCTTACAGGTATTATGTCCTCCTGATCCGCCGCCGCCATAGCCAATGGTTCATTAGACACTTCCGAAAGAGCTATTTTTTCGAGAATACCCTTGTCTCCTTCAGGGAGGATGCAGGGAGTAGAAAAGGCAACATTAAGTTCATTTTCTTCCATGTAGGAAATTTCATCAAGCACATCGCTGTAAGGCTCCATCAGTTCCCCCAGAACCTTAACAGCGAAATAGGCTGCCACCTCCACCTCCATCTTGCAAAAATACTCGTGCACAATTGTTGGGAAATCGTTCGGAAGTTTGGCGTTTTTAGCTGATGGTACGAGATGAGGTGCGCGAGCGATACGTTTCCCGATGTACTTGGTAGGAACGGCAAAACTGTTCCATGCTTCCACGAAAAGCCCCGGCCCGGCTGTTACATCTTCGGCGACCTTTAAATCTTCTTCTGGGTGTACCAAAGCGACTCGGCAGAATGTGTCGTTACTTTCGACGATAAACACCAGGGGAGCGTTGTGATAGAGGCCTTTTTCATCCCAGCCTTCCAGATCCCTTGACAAAAGACGAAAGTCGCCCGGCTCTATTGGATAATCCATCTGGTCTGTACCACGATTTATGTAAAAAGCCTTTTCTTCCATAATCTCGTACTCGCAGAAAGGACATATAATTCTGTGTTCTTCCCTAATGCCGACATCGTCTGGAGGGCAGAACCTAACCCTCCACATGCGCTGAAGAGCATCCTTGAGATCCAACGAATCCACCATTTTCCTATTCCACAGCTAGCAATATTTTTTTAACCACCATCCCAACTCCATCTGCACTTAACCACTTACCATCTGTCATGGCAGTTTGATTACTCCAATGGGAGCGGAAAATTTCCCGCCCCATGGAGTATGGAATTAATTTCTCTGTGCCATATTGTAATCCACCCGGGTTCTAACTATCTTTACGAGATTGAATGGATGATTTACAAATTTCGATCACTTTATCCATAAATTCCCCAAACAAATTTTCGTCTAAATCTGGGGGCGAAAGAGCAGGATAAAGTATGCAGAATTCTTTGATGGATTTTCTGATCTTGTTCAGATGGTAAGCTGCCGAAGAGACATTACCTAAACCTAGCTCTTTTGCAATTTCGGCAAGAGAGTGGCTTGCCCCGTAATAAAGAAACAAAATCTTCCTTTCTCTTTCTGTAAGACGCATGGCAAACTTGCTGGCTAGTTTTTCCATTTCGTCTAAATATAGCATTAGAGGATGTATGTCTTCATCTGAACAAGCGAGTTCTATCTTTCTGGCTTGTTCGTCATTTTCTTGGTGGGAAGAGGGTTGATCAATCGAAATATGGGTGTAATTGTGAACAGGAAGATTAGAACATATATAGTTCTGGAGAGCCTGAACAGGCACCCACAAAATTCCATTTTCTCGTCGGCAGATCTCGTCCCAGAAAAATCTGGCAATTTTGTAAATGACATCTCCCTTCCAAATATTTTCCAAGCTGGCGTATGAAGGAAATGGCCAGCTTTGGTACGATTCCTCATAGTGTTTGCAGTAGCATTTTGAAAGATCGAATTCTTTTTCAGTATCGAAGCAATAAAAAGTTCCATGTTTGGTGACGGTTATAGCCACACCGTTAGTAGCTGAGAGGGTGGTTCGAATACGAGCATAGAGATATTTTTGGGGAGAGTGGTTCAGATTTCTCAGCGAATCTATCAATGCTCGCTTGTATTGTTGGAGAATCCAATTTTTTGGGTATTCCGAATACGCTCGACAATTTTCAAAAGGTTTCTTTTCTTCCCATGCCTTTGCATGGTCGAAACAGAATTCCCACAAAATGGACGATAATTCATCTTGCTCGATCTCTGCCTGTCCAACGCTTTGTTTCATAAGTTCGAGTGTTTTAGGGGAACTCAGCAAGATTTTCGCGCACTTCGTGATTAGGTAGTAGCTTTCCTCAGTTTTTAACCATTCTTCCCACGTCATAGAATTACCCTAGAGTGTTCTTACAAAAATGTGCAACTTTTTAATCTTGTTTTATTGGGTTTTTAATGCATCCCTCTGGCACTTTTCCCCAAAACCTTAACTTGTCCATCCAATCGCGCTCAGCGGGCAGGTTGAATGCAAAATGTTCCAGGATGAAAGATGTTCTGTCCATGACTCGGCGAGAATATTCAAGTCTGCATCCGGCTTGTATGTATTTTGTACCAGGAGTATATTTGGAGGTACAGGGGCAGGTTCTGTGAGACAGGTTAGAATTGCATTCCAGAACAAATATAGGGTGAGAATGACGCAATCCTCTGCCTTTTAATGACGATGGGAAGCCTGCTATGTTAGCCTTGAGAATAACATCAGGGAAACCCGAAAAGATCATTCTTGGCTGCCAGTGAGCTGGCCCCAGAAACGAGACTCCTTCGCCTATTTTATCCAGGTCAACTTCTCTTTTTTCCCAGATGTCTGAAGCAACGTTCATCGTCAAGCCACCTTTTTGTTAAGTTTGGCTTCGATGTAAGAAACACTATGGCATTTTTTCTGGCATGGTGTCAAATCAAAATGGGGGGTGTTCGAAAATATAATCTCGCCGTGTTTGTCGGAGTCCAGTGATAGTGATATAATTTCAAAAAACTTCGCGAAGGGGAAGGATAGGGAGGGAAGATGAGACGATCTAGACTAGACTTTATCCGCATTTATAGATTGCTTCAGTCTTTCCTTCGTAATAAAACTTCTCCATCCAGTCCAGAGTGCGAGAAACACCGAGGCTGTCCAGACACTTACGATGATACATTGATTCTTGCCTTACGGCTTTTTCAAACTTTATGGCAGCTTTCTTACAGAGAAACATTGGAGACGGTTTCTAAGGCCGGATTTTCTGTCCCGGCTTTGAGCACTTATCATTACAGAATCAGGAAAATTCCCATTTCAGTACTTCAAGAATTACTTGAGCAAACAGGGGAAGCACTTTTTCGAAGACACAAAGGTAAATGGCGATCTCTGATGGTTGACGGAACGGAGCAGAGATCGATATGCATTGAAATGGTTTCGAGGGACTGAAGCAAGACTTGTACAATCACATGTGAGATTGGTACTACTTGTTGTTGTAAGTGATAGAGGGAAAGCAGTAGTGCTTGGGGAAGCTGTGGGATCTCCTTATGCTTCTGAGGCAGAACTTCTACGACGGATTTTAGCTCGGAAATCTGCATCAATTGAGGCAGATTTCCCATCGGGATTGGGAAAAATGGGGATCGCAAAGGTATAGGATAGAAGGGGTTTTTGGGTCTATAAAAATCAAGGTTAATTCTGTCTTCCCACTTTTTAGAGAAGATCTGGCCATAAAGCGAGCTTTGGCCGCTGCTGTGCTCTACAACCTGAACCTTCTCGCTATCCTTACCATTATTTTGATCAAAGCTCACATCATTATCTGCTTCTTGTTCATACCATCTATCTCTACTTCTTTACATATTTTTCATTTTTCGAACACCCTCAATAACTTCTTGACATGGTTTTAAATTTAAAGCATGCTCAAATGGAAAAATTGCCCCGCTTCTAGGGGATTGCGACCTATTTTCTCGAAACTCCTTATAGAAATCTTCTAGACTCCGTCAGAAAGATTGCCCCGCTTCTAGGGGATTGCCACTATGGCATATTTCACCTGACCTTAGGCACGATGCAATAGAGTCCGAAAAACCGCTTCGCTATGGGAGATTGAGATTTTTGAGTGAATTGCAATTATACAAAACGTAGAAACTGGTTACTTTGCTGGAATCGGGATCTTCTATCTCGAGTGAGTTCTTAAATTTTGAGTTTTTGCAGATAGTTTTCGGTGATTTTCGAAAAATTCTAAAACAACACCGCAAAACATATTGAAGGACATCGTAACCAAACAAAGTGTTTTGTTTTACCTGCTGATGTAACCTCCAGGAGAAAGGGTACAGATGAACAGCTTGAAAGCTCATAAATTAGAAGCTCTCAAAAAGCGATTTGATCGAAAAGTCCTGGAACTTGAATGCGAGATTATTACTCCCATGTTTTTGGGAGACGCAAGACAAAAACCTGTCTTGCGTCCGGAGCCTTTCAAAGGACTTCTTCGCTATTGGTGGCGTATTGCTACTGCCGGATCGTTAAAGAAAAATATACTTGATATCGAGAACAAAATTTTCGGCGGAGCCGGAGGAGAAAATTGGGGACAAAGCCTTATAAAAGTTGAAGTGAAAGGAACTCCTTCAGTCGATGATAAGTTGCCATCAACCGGTTACGTCTATCATCCTGAAGTTAAAGGGAAAATAAACCCTCTACTTTACCTTGGATATGGTCCTGTGATGTACAGCAGTAAGGCCGGAGGTTTGATATGTAATCGTTCATATCTTGCCCCTGGTAGTAAATTTACGATTAAATTGACCGTCTCGACTTCACTTCTCAAAGATGATGAAATCTCAGAGTGTTTTAAACGGGCTTTGTATTATTTTAGAGCTTTCGGAACGGCCGGGTCCAGATCTCGTAATGGATGGGGTAGTTTTCAAGTAACAAGAATGCCCCAGATCGAAGTTGATCCTAAAAAAATTTCTGTACAGAGATTCACAGAAGATTTGTTCGGCCGGGATGTGGATTATCCTCATACTCTGGCTGCTAATTCCAAGGGAATGCTTATCTGGAAGACCGAAGAATATGAAAAATGGGAAGATGTAATGAAGAAACTGGCTGATACTTACATTACTGTTCGTACAAGTTTTTCAGCGGACGGACATGATGACATTGGTGAAAGGCATCTTTTGGGGTTTCCTATAACAAATCATTTGGCTGATAAGGCTTCTAATTATAACTGGGGCAAAAATGCTCGGCATGCTTCACCTCTTCGGTTTTTTGTTAGAAAGAGAGAGGATAACTACTATGGCTTTATACTTCATATCCCCTTTGGAATTAGTAATCGAATGAGAAAAAACGCTTCAGGGCAAGAATTCTTCAGTCCAGCTAAGCAATTTGAAATATGGCAGAAAGTATACCAACGTCTAGATAAGCTATGTGCGAGGGCAAATATCCATGAGTGTTTGTAGGCATGATGAAAAATACTGGCAGGAAAAGTTGGCGGCTTTCCTTCATGATCCGCCCGATAAGGCTTTGAAGATTTATGGTCACGTATCTCGAGCTAAAGAGATTAGAGATGAAATCTATGTTACAGCCGACGAGGCTCTAGTAGATAAAGCTGATCAAGTGGCATCTGGGTTGGATAGAACTTTCCTTCCTGATAGCAAAGAAGGAGGGTTCATAGATTTCATTAAGTATCCTATTATCACTCACCCTACTGGGCTAAAGTCGCAATTTCCAATAGGACATGTGTCACAGAGTTCTTCCGAAGATGTTTTGAAAGTTGTTCGAGCAGATGAGAAACATCTTCCCCTGGAACAACCTTTAAGAAGCTTTGCGCTTTTTCACTATTTTAGGCATGTTTTTCCATACCGCCTTGCTAGGGAGAAAACCTGTGGGTTGACATGGCAATGGTTTAAACTGCCTGCAGATACTCGAGTGCCGGATCACACCATCTGGCAGCATTGTTCTCTTACTTCTGCTCTTTATTCTTGTTATGCTTATTCTCCCGAGAAAAAAGCTTCTATAATGGTGTTTAGCATTACACCAGTTCAGGATTTTATTGCTAGTTCTAGAAAACTTCGTGATCACTGGATATCATCGCTTATCTTATCCTGGCTCGCGGCTGAAGGTATGCGAACCATTATTTTGGAATATGGATCTGATCACATAATTTATCCGTGGACTGTGGGGCAACCGCTCATAGAGTTTATCCTTGATGAAATCTGTGGTTTTGCTGAATTATATCGCGATAGATACAATGTAGAAACCAGAGCAGCAACGCTCCCCAATAAATTTGTTTTTCTCCTACCAACAGGTCAAGAAGACTATATTGCAGAACGAATCCAGGTTTCTATTCTTAATGCATGGAAAGATGTATCGGAAAAGGTGATTGACCTGGTCAACTCAAGATGTTTCGGAAATGTTCCAGAACGGTGCCTCTCGGCTTTCTATAGGATTTTTGAGAGACAGATTACTCACTTCTGGGAATTTCACTGGTCTGCCAGTCCTCTTATAGACGAAGATTATGTTACCAGATGGAAGGATTTTCTGCCTTCCCGATCTCGAATGATGCTTGAGAAGTATCTAAAGAAGGCTAAACATTGGGGTTTTCCTTACCTTGAAAGAAAAACTACTGAAAGATTTTTCTACCCGTTGTCTTATAGTCTCGTGCAACTAGGTCTTGCCACTAGGAAATTGACTCCTGAAAATCGCAGGGTTAAAGAACCAGGTATAAAATGCCACCTTCATACCGATCTTGAAGCTCTTAGATTTTCCTGTGTTGAATGCGCAGAAGAAGGAAAAATCTGTGAGCTCGAGCCAGCAAACGAACCTGATCCTAACCCTAGACCAAGTCTGGATCCTTGCTGGAAAATTATTAGAAAGGGGTTTCCAGCTACAGAATTTAAAGAAACCGAGCGATTATCAGCCATTGGATTGGTTAAGCGCCTGATTTATCTGGCAGTACCAGAAAAGCATCCACTTCATCATTTTTTCAAGGACGGTTCAGGATTTCCATCAACTACTGAAATTGCAGTAACTGACTGGCTTAGGAATGAGATGGTTAAGAGTAAGCTACATGAAAACGGTTTAAATGATCACGATGTGGTTGAATTTCTTCATCGTCAAGATAGTTCTCAAAGCGAATGGGATGAAGTAAAAGAACTTTCCAGAGAGCGGATGAGAAAAGTCGAGAGTGTTATCAGAAAAATATCCGACGAGACTGGTGATAGTCTTAAGGTGGTGGATCGTTATTACGCTCTACTTGTCATGGACGGTGACAGAATGGGACGTCTTCTCGGAGGAGGATTTTCGGCGAGATGGCGTGATGTTCTGCATCCTGAACTTGTAAAACGTATGGAAAATGAAACCGTTGGAAATTATTCCAAGTTCTGGAAACAATTCTTGGATAACAAAAGGATTCTTTCACCGTCGATTCATGGAGCCATTTCCCAATCTCTTGCCGAATATGCCCTTAATACTGTTCCCAATATTGTTTCAAGCTATTCTGGACGCCTTATTTACGCTGGAGGCGACGATATCTGTGCTATGCTCCCCGTGTCAACGGCTATTCAATGCGCTCGACATCTCGCCAGGGCTTATAACTGGGCTTTTGTCAAAAAAAGCGGGACGGTTTTGGAGGAAATTCGAGAAGGGAATGAACTTTCTGATCATGAACAACTGCTTTTACATCTTGGACCAGGAGAAGAAATTTCCATTTCTGCAGGGCTTTTTATAGTTCATCACAAGTGGCCATTGAAAGCTGCAATCAAACGTGCCCACGAATTGCTGGAGAGTGCCAAAGACGCTGGTAGAGCGGCTATGGCTGTGTCGCTTCAACGTCGAGCTGGTGGGGAGCGTACCTTTGTAGCTGGTTTTAAAGATGTCTGGAATGGAATAAATGTTTGGGATGCTTTTGAAGGACTGGTGCGTGCTCTCGCTCGGCGTGAAATAAGTTATTCCTTCGTGTATCGTCTTGCTCAGCTAGAAGATGGATTGCAGAGTCTTATGGATGACGAGAAAGCCTTTATAGCCTTTGTTGAATATCAACTTGGACGGAGTATTGACCAGAAAAGTCGGTCACTGAATGAGCTTTCTCGCCTTATAGCGTCTCTTATTCTGAATAGAAGAGTAGCGGAAAACCACTTTAACATGCGTTCTCTAATAACAACTGAAGTTGTTGAAATAGCAGCTTTTATTGCTGAAGCAGTTAGAAGAAAGATTTAAAGATTAGATATTCTGGGGGATAAAATGCCGGAAGCTATTCACAATAATCACATTATAGAACAATGGCTCAAGCTAGAACCGCTTGATACACTTTTTTTCAGAGGTGGTGAGCCCATGGAGGCTGGTGAAACTCAAGACACGGGCAAACCTATCTTTCCACCAGCACCAACCACAGTGATAGGAGCTTTAAGAACAGCCATACTTGTTCAGAGTGGAGTAGATATAGAAAAAGTTACCAAATTAAAAGACGACGAGGATCTTGATCCTGATCGGTTGCCCTTTTGGGGCACTCCTCAAAAAAGTGGTTTTCGTACTGTGGGACCTATTTTCTGTGTTGGCAATACCGCTCTGTTTCCAGCTCCCGCAAACTGGTTTTATAAACCTACCAAACACAAAAATGGCAACAAAATCCGTGTTTTTGTAGCGTTACCAAAAAATGATTTTCCGGCGAAAACCGGTAAACGTCTGTTGTGGTTTGTAAAAGACCCGCCAGCGGAAGGTCTTGATCGGATGAGTGGTTTTTTCTGGGTAACTAAGGGAGCGCTGGAGCTAAAAAACGAGCGGTTTGTCCTTGATGTTGAGAAGGATGTTAATAATATTCATAGTGATAAACCCTGTGCAATTAGAATATATGATCTGATTAGCTTTGAAGACAGGGTCGGAATTGCCAGAGATAATATTTCCAGAGCTGTAAGGCAAGGGCATTTATATGCAACACGGCATGTTCGGTTAAAGCCCGGTGTTTCTCTAATAGTGGGATTAGATAAACCGCTTTGTCCTTCTCATATTGGTTCTAACGGTATTTTGCAGTTTGGTGGTGAAGGCCGTATTGTAAGATATGAATTAATGAAAGATCCTCCACAATTGCCCATGCTTCGCCGAGGATTTTGGCTGGCATTGTCGCCTATATCGTGGGAGTTAGCAAGCTCATGCGAGCTTATAAATAAGGCCTATATGTCTGGAAAACTTTTTAGAGTGGGTGGCTGGGATATGAGGAAAGGGTTTCATAAACCTGTGGAAACCTATTTCCCCATTGGAGCCGTGTTTTTTGCAAATATGGATCCTAGATTACCCGAGCTTATACCATTTTAGCCAATTTGATTGAGGAGGTTTTATCATGATTTGGGGCAAAGAAAAAAGGCTCTGTATTCTGTATGCTTTAACACCTGTTCATGCGGGTTCAGGACAGGCTTTGAGAGCAGTTGACCTTCCTATCCAGAGAGAACGTCATACGGGTATACCTATAGTCCAGTCCTCAGGTATCAAGGGTTCTATAAGAGACTGGTGTGAAAAGGCCTGGGGAAGTGAAGGCAAAGATCTTGCAGATAAGATTTTTGGAAAAGCCGGTGAAACTGGTTCTAATTGGGCGGGAGCTGTGACGCTAACAGATGCCAAACTCTTGTTGTTCCCAGTCCGATCCAATGTTGCTCCCTTTGTTCATATTACATCTCCGTCTGTTTTAAAAAGATTTAAGGATGATATGGATCTGATTGGTGGGCACGAAATACCGGAGATTGTAAATCTAACGGACTCAGAGCATTATGTTCCTCTTATAGGCAATTTTGATGATGATGTAATACTAGAAGATATTATCGTAAAAAAAGCTAGCAATTCGGCTTATAAAACCTGGGGAGACAAGCTCAGGGAAGTTTTTACAGATTTGATAAATGCAAAGGTAATTCTAGTAACAGACGAAGTCTGCGGATATCTTACTCGTATGGCAACAGAAGTCCAGGCTCACATTGCTATTGAGGATGAAACCGGCACCGCAAAGGATGGTTCTCTACGGTATCAAGAATACCTTCCTTCGGATTCTGTGCTTTATTTTGTAGCGTTTTTTGCAGATGTAAGAGCAAAAGACGCAAGTGGGATAAAAGCTAGTGAAGTAGCTCGTAAGATAACCGATGATGGTGTTTCTTCCCATATCCAGATAGGCGGCGACTTTACTCTAGGCAAAGGCATTTGCAAGGTAAGATGGATTAAACCTTTTGTTGGAGGTAGATCATGAAGAGTGTTTCTCAGGAAAGAGCTCAATTTGCATACAGGGTAATCAAAAAAGCCATAAACAAAGGTGAAATTAATTTTACAATGAAAGACTTTTCAAGCTTTGTTGCAGGTCTCCCAGCTATGATTTTGCAAAATGGCCTGGGACATACTTTATGTTTTTTACTGGCTAAAGCTTGCGATCAAAAATCAAATAAATATAAAAAAGAAGATAAGCATTGGTTCGCTTTTAATGCCATGGTAGAATGGTTACAAAAACGGGAATTGCTGCCACATGACGTTTCCTTAAATCCTCATGGCGTTATTGATGAGATTATTAAGAAAAAATCCCTTGAGATGATGGTGTTACAAGAAGAAGCTTTGCGGTTTCTTGAATGGTTTAAAGTTATGAGCAAAATCTTTGTGGAGGGAAAAGATGCCGACAAACAAGGATAGGGATAAGAATACTGAAAATATTTTTCCAATTCCATCCGAAGTGGCTGAAGCAATCAAGAAGTCCTTATCGTCTAACTATCCGTTCAACTTTGGACTTTATTTCAATAAGTGGCTATGGGTTTGTGCTGATGATTGTGGAGTAGATTACAAATTTCAAGCTAGGCCAGAATCGAAATCCTATAAATCTGGAAACGGTAAATACCAGGCTGATGAGGTTTTGAACTATTACGGAAAAATTAGAAAAGCTCTCAATAGCGTTTTGATGAGTAAACTTAAAGAAAGAGAAGAGTTATGCAAAGCTTTTGAAAAAATCGGTTACTCAAAATGCAGCTCCAAAGTAAAACTTGAGACCCCCTTAATCGTAGGTTTAGGAAATGCTCACCCTACAGAGCGAGGATTTACCTTTCACTGGACTCTTGGAATTCCCTATATTCCAGCAGAAAGTGTGAAGGGAATTTTAAGGCTATGCCATCTTATTAATAAAACAAATAGAGATGCTGGATTTTTTGAAAACTGGGCAAGGGAGGATGAAGAATACTTTAGAGCGCTGAGAGGTATCTTTGGATGTTCTGAAAGTGAGAATATAACTGCAGCAAAGGGCGAAGTTGTTTTTCTTGATGCTATGCCTGTGAATGTCCCAGAATTAGGACTGGAAATCACCACATGCCATTACCCTGATTATTACGGTGCAAAGCGTGGACCTACAGAAGATCAGAACCCTATGCCTCTCCCGTTTCTTGCTGTTATGAATAATGGAGATACGTTTTTTGATTTTACTTTTCTTGTGTCAAATAGTCTGTCATCGGAGGAGCAGAACCAACTTAAGGAAGCTTTCCGTTTAGCAATTTCAGAACACGGTTTTGGAGCAAAGACTGCTTTAGGACACGGTAGATTTTCTTGTGATA